>ERZ778021.59-NODE-59-length-265771-cov-65.055537_pt1 | contig 265771 bp, 230 predicted proteins | sample MGYA00375751_ERZ778021 | MGnify/ENA primary metagenome ERZ778021 (study PRJEB29350, sample SAMN05389814) | bioreactor metagenome | isolation source: Thiocyanate stock bioreactor | place: South Africa: University of Cape Town | collected 2013-08-29 ...
TAGCACGAGAAATTATTTTCTTGCGGAAAAATGGGGAATTCTGACTAACGTTTTTCTGCTTTGCGTTGATGTTTATCTATATCCCGTTCTTTATTGTTTTTTTAAAAAAAACTATAGACAGTCAAGTTTTGATACAACTTGAGAAAACAGGGTTATATCTGTCGTGAAGGGAATTTATTTTTGTTTTTAACCTCGAAGGTGATTAGAGTTACTTTGCTTTTCTTTAAAAGCGTTTAGGACACTATTGAAAAAGCACAGTCTAAAAACAACTACAAAACACAACTCTAAAAAGTTCTATGCAGCAATTTTATAGAGAATATCTACAAAATATATTTCTCCGATATTTCTTTTTAAAGCCCAAAAAGATGCAATGCCCAAAAAGTAACTGCACCCATAATTGCTGAAGCAGGAATGGTAACAATCCATGCAAACACAATGTTTCCGGCAACACCCCAGCGCACGGCACTCAAGCGTTTGGTCATTCCTGTGCCCATAATAGAACCGGTAATAGTGTGTGTGGTACTCACAGGAACTTTTAATCCGGTAACCACAAAGAGCGTAAGTGCTCCGGCAGTTTCAGCACAAAAGCCTTCAAACGGGCGGAGTTTTGCCAACTTTTGTCCCATTGTTTTCACTATTCGCCAACCGCCAAACAATGTACCTAAAGCCATTGCAGAATAACAAGAAAGTGCCACCCACGAAGGCAATTCGTCTCCGGGTTTCACCAAGCCGTGAAAAGCCAATGCCGCCCAAATAATTCCCATTGTTTTTTGTGCATCGTTTCCGCCATGCCCCAATGAGAATAAAGCACTCGACAATAGTTGCAGCTTCCTAAAATATTTATCGGTTTTTGATGCCGGCAGCCGCTTTGCCAAGTTCATTACCAAAACGGCAATTAAGTACGAAGCCACCATACCAATTAGCGGAGCTAAAGGGATAAATGCAATTACTGTTGCGAGTTTATCCATATTGATGGCGCCAATACCTGCTTTTGCAAAAGCTGCACCGGTGAAGCCGCCCAAAAGCGCATGTGAAGAAGAGGAAGGAATTCCCCACCACCAAGTGAGCAAGTTCCAAACTATAGCGCCCATTAAACCACCAAATAAAATTGTTTCGGTTATCACATCTTCGCGCACCATTTTTTTTATGGTATCGGCTACTCCGTGTTCAGTAAAAATAAAGAAGGCAACAAAGTTGAAAAAGGCAGCCCAAATTACTGCTTGAAAAGGCGTTAAAACTCTTGTAGAAACGATGGTTGCAATGGAATTGGCAGAATCGTGAAAACCATTGATAAAATCGAAAATAATAGCTGTGGCTATAATAACAATTAGAAAAGTCATGCTGTGTTGCTATGAGTTTTTAATTAAAATAGTTTCTATCACATCGGCAACATCTTCGCATTTGTCGGTAGCGGTTTCTAAAAGCGCCAACACATCTTGTACCATTATCAAACGCTTGGTGTCGTTTTCATGCTGAAACAAATCGGCAATTGCAGTATGGAAGATATCGTCAGCATGATTTTCTAAACTATTGATACGCACGCAAGCCTCTTTAATTCTTACGATATTGTCCATGCTTTTTAAATCGGTAATAGCAATATTTACTTGGTTGGTGCTTTTCTCTATAATTTCAGCCAGTTTTCTAAACGATTCCGGGCTTTCTACCATGCGGTAAAGCTCCATACGCCTTGCTGCACCGTAAATATAATCGGCAATATCGTCTAAGGAAGTTGCTAAATAGTGAATATCCTCTCTATCAAAAGGCGTGATAAAATTGGTGCTTAATTCAGTAAAAATTTCGTGTGTAATATTATCGCCAAGCACTTCCAGCTCATTTATTTTACGCATTAAATCTTGCTTTTTCTCTACCGAATGTGCATTTACATATTCGGTAAGCTGCTTTGATATTTCTACCACATTGGCAGATGCTTTTGCAAAAAGAAGAAAGAAAGTTTTATCTTTTGGAACTAAGAAAGAAAGAAGTTTTTCTAAGCGCATGGTAAATATTTTTTCAATTATTTGAGTACAATACTAATGCTGCAATGTAAACTGAATGTTAAGGATTGGAGAATCAGAAATGTTTTCAGCAAAAAAACACGCGGCACACACTAAAATTTCAATAGCTGCGTTTTAGATTGAAAAAAGGAAAAACCATGAAACAGAATTTTACACCGAATCATTTATTATTGGCGGCTTATGGCGAATTAGCACCTGCTGCCACACACGAATTGCAGACCCAAATTTTTGATAATGAAACGTTGAGCAATTCCCTTCAAGAAATTTTAGATATGCAAATTGCTTTAGACGAATTGAGTTTGAAGCCATCAAACAGCAGCATTAAAATTATCTTAGAAAATTGCCACGAAGCCGAAGCTGCTTTCTAAAAGTTTTTACTTGCGTACGCTTGCGCCAATTTCACGCTCAAATGTAGCAACGAGGCGGTTCATCATTTTCTCAACTTCTTCATCGGTAAGTGTTTTTTCAGAATTTTGAAAAACAAAACTTACAGCATAAGATTTCTTGCCTTGTTCTACTTTTTCGCCTTCGTAAACATCAAATAGCGAAATTTCGGTTAAGAGGCTTTTAGCTTCTTTTTTTGCCAAAGTTTCAATAGTGCCGAATGCGATATTTTTTTCAACCACTAAAGCTAAATCGCGCTTCACCGAAGGATATTTTGGCAAGGCTTTATAGATAACTTTGTTCTGTGAAAATTCATTTAATAGTGCTTTAAAATCAAAGCAAGCATAAAACACATCGCCTTTAACCGAAAATATTGATTTCACAGTGTTTGCCACTTCGCCACCAACGATAATTTCTTTATTGTTTTTAGTTACTACAAAGGCATTTTGTAAAGCGGTATCAGCGCTTTCAGCAAAAATAGTTTGTGCAATTCCGAGTTTAGAGAGTACGCTTGTGATAGCTTGTTTTAAATGATAAAAATTCACTTTATCAGCAGTAGAAATCCAGTTGGGCGACATTTTATTTCCACTCAGCAACAATGCCAAATGCTTATGTTCTTTATAGCCATTTTCGGTTTTGTGATATGTTTTCCCGAACTCGAAAAATGCCAAATCGAAGGCCTTTCTGTTTTGGTTGTGCGCCACACTTTCTAACATGCCATAAAGCATAGAAGTGCGCAAACTATCTAATTCAGAAGTTTGGCTATTGAGCAATTTTACTTGCTGCTGGCGCAAGGTTTCATCTTGTTCAAAAGCCGATTGCGAAACCGAGTTAGTGGTAATTTCATTATACCCAAGTCCGGTAAGCAAATTGGCAAGTGTTTGCTCAAATTTGGTTTCGTCTTTTTCATTCGCCAACGAAATACTTGAATTGATTTTGGTAGGCAATTCAAAATTGTTATAACCAAAAATGCGTAGAATTTCTTCCATCACATCAGCAGCTCGCGTTACTTCTGTTTTAAAAGTTGGGATAGCTAATTTTAAGCCGGTTGCAGTTTGCTCCAGCACTTCAATTTCTAATTCGTTCAGAATTTTCACAATGGTGTTGTGTTCAATTTCAAAACCTGAAAGTTTACGGATGTATGCAAACTCAATTTCAACTATTGCCTTCTCTTTTTTGGTTGAATAAACATCTTGAATTTCGCTGCTTACTTCGCCACCGGCTAATTCTAAAACAAGCGACACTGCACGCTTTAGCGCAGCGATAGTAATGTTTGCATTACAGCCTTTTTCGTAGTGCATAGCTGCATCGGTGCGCAAATTATGCCCGAAAGAAGTTTTGCGAATTGAAGTAGGAGAAAAATAGGCGCTTTCGATAAAAATATTAGTTGTGCTTTCGGTTATTCCGCTTTTTGCACCGCCAAAAACACCTGCAATACACATTGGTTCGGCTTCGTTGCAAATCATCAATTCATAACCTTTTAAAGTGCGCTCTGTGCCATCGAGCGTTACAAATTTTTCGTTTGCTAAAGCATTGCGAACAATCACTTTGTTGCCTGTAATTTTATCGGCATCAAAAACGTGCAGCGGCTGCCCAAATTCGTGCAGCACAAAGTTGGTTGCATCTACTAAATTGTTGATACTCTGCACACCAATTATTTTCAATTTATTTTTTAACCAATCGGGCGAAGGCTTTACTTGAACTCCAGAAATGCTAATGCCAGAATAGCGCGGGCAGGCTTCCGTATTTTGTACCTCAATAGCGATATTTCTTTTTGTATTTGCAGTTTGCCAAGTTGTAATTTCGGGTAATTGCAATTTCAAATTTAGATTCTTACGCACATTTAAAACGGCTTTTAAATCGCGTGCCACACCAATATGCGAAAAAGCATCGCTTCGGTTTGGTGTAAGTCCAATTTCAATAAGATAATCGTTTTCAATTTTAAAAAAATCGGCAGCAGAAGTTCCTGCAACAGTTTCACTTGGGAGTACCAAAATCCCTTCATGCACATCGCGCAATCCAAGTTCTTTTTCGGAGCAAATCATACCGCGCGATTCCACGCCTCTAATTTTAGCCTTCTTAATTTTAAATTTTTCGGTAGCGCCCAAAGGCAACAATTCCGCGCCTTCAAGTGCTACAACTACTTTTTGTCCTGCTGCTACATTTGGCGCACCACACACAATTTGCAATGGCGCTTCGCCAGCCACATTCACCGTTGTTACATTTAATTTATCGGCATCGGGGTGTTTTTCGCAAGTAAGCACTTCGCCAATCACCACATTGCGCAAACCGCCTTCAACGGTTTCAAGCGCTTGCACATCTTCCACTTCTAAGCCAACAGAAGTAAGCAATTCCGAAACTTCTTCAACACTATTTTGAATGGGTAAATAATTTTTAAGCCAGTTGTACGATATTTTCATTCCACAAAAAATTAACAGCGCAAATAAAAGGAATAGAAACATGTGAACGACTAAATATTTTGTAATACCGAAAAATGAATTTTCATGTTCACCCGAATAGTGTAGGTTTGTAGCGTGATTGCGGTATTGCCATCTTATCAAAAAGTTGAAACCGGATTGCTGCCGAATGTGCCCAGCAGCGAGGGTTTTGTGCTGAATATTGAAATTGCACCACAGCAAATTTCGGCAACGGTTGAAGTAGCTGTGTTTAAGCAGTTTTTATATTTGGTTGAATTTAATTTCAGCAAGCCATTGCAAGCAGAGCAGTTTGTTCTAATGTGTGAAAAATTATTTGCCACAGAGCCGATTTTTGCAATGGATTTTAAAGAGGTGAAAGTGATGTTACACGCTGAAATTGATTTGCTTCCGGTTGGCTTTAAGCAATTTTCAGGAAATGAAAATATGCTGCAATTAAGCAATGAAACTTTTGCTTTGTTTAGCGATAAAAACGGCTTAGCCGAGGTAGTGAAAACAAAATTTCCTATTGCGGAAGTTACGGCTGTGGGTGCAAATTTTTTAAAAAATATTCTGCCATTGCCAAAAGGTATTTATGTTTTGGTAATGAATGAAAAATTCTCAGTCGCAATTTTAGATGCCCCTGAAAAACTATTGTTGTACAACACTTTCGAATTTAAAACTATCGAAGATTTCTTGTATTTTTTGCTCTTGGTTTGCGAAAGCACACAAGTAAATCGCACAGAATCGCCTTTGGTTTTATGCGGAAAAGTTCAAAAGGAATCGAAGATTTACGATAGCTGCTACCGCTATTTTTCAAATATTGTTTTTCTGAAACCAGGCAATGGAAAATTTTATTCCAAAGCAATTTCTGAAGATTTAAAATCTATTCATTTTTCACTATTCTCAATGTAAAAGCTATGCGTATAATTAGTGGAAAATATAAAGGCTACAGGCTGAACCAGCCTCACTTTGACCCAACAAGGCCAACTACCGATTTTGCAAAGGAAGCGCTGTTTAATGTTATCAATAATTACTTCAATTTCGATAATATTAAAATGCTGGATTTGTTTGCCGGAACGGGAGCCATTAGCTATGAATTTTTATCGCGCGGTTGCACCGATGTTACCAGTATCGAAATGCACCGAAAGTGCGTAGATTTCATCAAAAAAACTTCAGAACATTTAAAGTTTGAAGGGCACAAAGTGCTGCAAACAGATGTGTTTCTATTTATAGAATCGAGCAGCACTGCTTACGATGTTATTTTTGCCGGGCCGCCATATCCACTTCCAAATTTGGCAGAAATTCCGGATTTAATTTTTAAAAAGAAATTAGTGGAAGGTGAAGGTTGGTTTATTTTGGAACACAACCCAAAACACAATTTCGATGAGCATGAACATTTTTGGAGCAAAAGGCAATATGGAACCACAATCTTTTCCATATTTGTGAACGAACCAAAAGGATATGACGAAAGATAAATCAAAGCGCACTAAATAAATTTTAAGCAGCAGAAAATGAATTTCTTTAAAATATTATTCAACCGAATTACATCAGGCATTTTAGTGATGGTGGGTGTAATTGTGGTTATTTTTATGTTGTTTAATGTACTGCCTGTAAATAGTGCAAGAATGACTTTGGGGCAACGCGCAGATGCAGCTTCGGTTCATGCAATTGAAAAAGAATTTCGCTTAAATTACTCTTGGGATAAGCGCTTGCTGCTTTACTTTAACGATGTTTCTCCGCTTTCGTTTCACAATTTAAAAAATGAAGATTCTCCAACTTTTATCACTGAAGAAGAAACTGGTTTTACTCCGCTTTTTTCCATTGGCGAAACTACTTTGGTAGCAAAAGCTCCTTATTTGGGCAAGAGTTTTCAAACCCGCAGAAAAGTGAGTGAAATTCTTGCAACTAAAATTTTCCCTACTGCGGTTTTAGCTTTAGGTGCCATGTTTTTTGCTTCCATTATTGGTATTGTGCTTGGGGTAATTTCTGCCATTCGACAATACTCGTTTTGGGATAATTTTATTTTAGTGCTTTCCACCTTTGGTATTTCGCAACCTTCATATTTTTCAGGTATTGTTTTGGCAATGGTTTTTGGTTATTACTTGAGCGATTACACGGGTTTAAATGTGCGCGGCTCGCTTACCGATGTAAATATTATGGGCGATACCGTTTATGTTTGGAAAAACCTTTGGCTGCCAATGTTGGCTTTAGGCATTCGCCCAATTTCGATTATTGCGCAACTCACGCGCAGTTGTATGCTCGAAGCGCTGCAACAAGATTTTGTGCGCACAGCAAAAGCAAAAGGATTATCAAATACAACTGTAATTTTTAAACATGCCTTGCGCAATGCCATGAATCCTGTAGTTACTTCCATTAGTGGTTGGTTAGCTGCTTTGCTCACAGGCGCTTTTTTCATCGAAAAAGTATTTGATTACAAAGGATTGGGTTTGCAAGCTATAGATTCGCTTTTGCTTTTTGATTTTCCGGTAGTGATGGGAACAGTGCTTTTTGTGGCATTTGTATTTGTGGTAATGAATTTATTAACCGACTTACTTTATGCGGCACTTGACCCGCGCGTTTCAATAAAATCATAATATTATGCTAAGAACTATTTTAGGAATTGTAATCGGTTTGGCGTGTGGTGTTTTAATTATTTCCGGTTGGGAAAGTTTTATTCATACCATGTTCCAATTGCCTAATGATGTGAACCTGAGCGATAAAGTAGCGGCTGCCGCAGCTATGCAGCAGGTTTCTACGGTGGCTTATATTCTTATACTCTTAGGATATGCATTAGCTGCATTTGTGGGAGGAGCGGTTGCAACTGCAATAGATAAATCTAAGAAAGTATTACCGGCCTTAACTGTGGCAGGTTTACTAATGATTGCTGCTGCTGCAGATTTTGTAATGTTACCACATCCTACTTGGTTTATTATTTCAACATTGATTGCCTATCCATTGTTTGCACTAATTGCTGCTGCACTTATTTTGAAAGTGAAATTGGAGGCTTAGCTTCTTAACAGAAGTTCCATTGTAGTAATGTATTTTTTAAGCAAAATTATTCAGCCATGCTAAAGCATAGTCTAATACTTTTTTGCGGTCTTCTTCAGGCTCATTGTGCAGTTCGTGGTAAAAACCTTCCCACAATTTAAGCGTTACTAAGCCGCTGGTATTGTTCTTTGTAAACTCTTCACTTCCATGATAAGAGGTTAATCTATCTGCTGTGCCGTGCATAATTAGCAATGGCACATTTAAGTCGTTTGCATGTTCCAAAGCATATTTGCCTGCTTTGTAAAAACCCAAAAACATGCCTGCTGTTACTACATTAAATACAGAAGGATTTTCTTTATACTTTCTCACTTCGTTTTTATCGCGCGAAATAGCATCAACCTCTAAGTTGGTATTTTCTGTAAACTTCGGATAAATACTCACCATCATTTTAGCTAATAAAACTTTGATAGCAGGTGGTTCAAAACCAAGTTTAAACAAAGGTCCGGTTACAATAGCTGCTTTAATATTCTTAGGCTGCCTTCTCAACAAAAAATTGGTTACAATATTTCCTCCCAAACTATGTCCGTATAAAAACACCGGCAGGTTCGGAAAACGAGTTTCTGCTTCAAGTGTAATATCTCTCACGCAATCCAATAAGTTTTCATAATCATCAACGTGTCCACGCTTGCCTTCCGACTTTCCATGTCCAATTAAATCTAATGCAAGCACAGCATAGCCATTATCGCACAAAAACGAAGCTACGCGTTCGTAACGGTCGCTGTTTTCGGCAAAACCATGCACAATACAAACTACAGCTTTAGACTGTGTAGGCGCCCAACCTTGAGCATAAATTTTCTTCTCTTTATATTTCCAATTCCATTCAAAGTGATTCATAAATTCAATTTAATTTAAGTATCGAAATTAGCATTTCATAAGGTAAATAAAACAAAAAAGCCGACTGAATTATCAATCGGCTCTGTTTATTCAAAATTTAGAATTTGATTATTTGAATTTTAAAGAAGCATCTTCGGCTACTTTTGTTAAAGTGTCTTCGATTTCTTTAGTAAGTGGTTGTCCGCAAGCTTTTAATACTTCAGGGAAACGTGTTTCCAATTCTGTGATGAAATTCTTTTCGAACTCGCGCATTTTGTTCACAGGCACATTCTTTGCTAAGTTCTTTGTTCCAATGAACAAAATAGCAACTTGTTTCTCAACTGAGTATGGTGTAAACTGAGCTTGCTTTAAAATTTCCACATTGCGTGCACCTTTATCTAACACAGCTTTTGTGGCAGCATCTAAGTCTGAACCGAATTTACTGAAAGCTTCCAATTCGCGGTATTGCGCTTGGTCTAACTTTAATGTTCCGGCAACTTTTTTCATCGCCTTAATTTGTGCATTACCACCCACACGGCTCACGCTGATACCTACGTTAATTGCAGGGCGCACACCTGAGTTAAACAATCCTGATTCCAAGAAAATTTGTCCGTCAGTAATTGAAATTACGTTGGTTGGAATATATGCAGAAACGTCTCCCGCTTGTGTTTCGATAATTGGTAATGCCGTTAATGAACCACCGCCTTTAATAATGTGGCGAATGCTATCCGGAACGTCATTCATATTCACCGCAACTTCTTGGTTGGCATTTACTTTAGCAGCACGCTCTAGTAAACGGCTGTGCAAGTAGAATACATCACCAGGATATGCTTCACGACCCGGAGGGCGCTTTAATAATAATGAAACCTCACGGTAAGCTACCGCTTGTTTTGACAAATCATCATATATAATCAATGCTGGGCGACCAGTGTCGCGGAAAAATTCTCCAACCGCACAACCTGCAAATGGAGCATAGAATTGAAGTGGAGCAGGATCAGCCGCAGAGGCAGAAACTACTACTGTGTAAGGCATCGCGCCATTATCTTCTAATACTTTTACCACTTGGGCAACTGTAGAAGCTTTTTGGCCACATGCTACATAAATACAAAGTACCGGCTCTCCTTTATCGTAAAATTCTTTTTGGTTGATGATTGTATCAATTGCAACAGCTGTTTTACCAACTTGACGATCGCCAATAATCAATTCTCTTTGTCCACGTCCGATAGGAATCATGGCATCAATCGCTTTGATACCTGTTTGCAAAGGTTCATTTACCGGCTGGCGATAAATTACACCCGGAGCTTTGCGCTCTAAAGGCATTTCGTATAGTTCTCCGGTTATTGGTCCCTTTCCGTCAATTGGCTCACCTAAAGTATTGATTACTCTTCCCAATAAGCCTTCTCCAGCTTTAATGGAAGCAATAACTCCTGTTCTTCTAACGGTGTCCCCTTCTTTAATTTTCTCTGAAGGACCCATCAAAACCACACCAACGTTGTCTTCTTCAAGGTTCAATACAATAGCTTTTACACCACTTTCAAATTGAACAAGTTCTCCGGCACGAGCATTGGTTAAACCATAAACACGTGCAATACCATCACCCACTTGCAATACTGTTCCAACTTCTTCTAACTCGGCAGCTGTTTTAAAGTTCCCAAGTTGTTCTCTAAGAATAGCTGAAATTTCTTCAGCGCGAACTTCTACCATAACTTTTAATTATTATTTGTTTCTAATTTTTTAATGCTTAGCTCAAAAGCGGTGCGAAAGTAGCCGATTTTGGGTAAGGCGCAAAAAAAAGGGCTGCAAAATTGCAACCCTTTTAAGTATTTTAGTTTTAAGTCTAATAAGTCCACAAATCGTGTTCAAAAACGAAGATTTCATTCTTAACTTTTTCGCCTTCTAAAAGACCATCAATTCCTGCTGCGTATTCACTAATAGTTCTATCGTAAACGTTAGATTCTTTGTAAATATAGCTTCCGAATTTGCGTGCTTCAAACAAGTCTTCCCAACTTAAAGTTACTGCATCGTTTTTCGGATTGAATACTTCGTACTTTGCTAAAACAGGGCGCAAATCAGGATAGTAAACCCAATACATTGGCTGATCACCTAAAACTGTTTGAGTATTTTGATCTATCTTTTCAGCTACCGGGCAAATTCCGATTATTCTCACCATCATGGTAGAAGTCTCTTTATCGAAAACCCAATCTTCCTTTAAACGATACTTTACAACGTTCATTGGGTTAAATTCAGTTACCGCAACAACTTGCTTTTCCTCTAATGTAATAGGATCTACAACCATTGATGTATCTGTGCTTGAACCAATTTTTGAAACATCGCCAACTGGCATTACCAATTTAAACTGGTCTGCATTATCAACTGCAGGATCGTAAACTGTAATCTCACCATTTTTTGCAGCTGTATGAATAATGTTAATAAGCGGCATTTGCGGATATCTGAATGCCAAGTTCATTTTCTCACGCGTATCAATAGTTCTCCAAATGCGTTTACTCCAAAACACATCTGCTTCTCTAATGTAATCGTAAGGAACGATTTCTCTTTCTTTGTTAAGTACCTTTTGGTACGCACCATCTAAAGGTTCTTGGGCAATGGCAGTTGTTACACCCATTACCGCAATCGCTAAAAACATTTTTGCCACTATTTTCATAACGTACTTAGATATAAATATTAGATAATTTTGAATGCCAATTGAGGAATTTTACGTTGTGCTCCATCTGGGCCTACAACTTTAATATCATCAAATATAACGATTTGTTTTGGTTTTAAGCCTTGTAAAATTCCTTGAATTTTGCTATTGAACAATGGTCCAGAAACTCTTTCTTCAAAATAATCTGGTCCTTTTTGGTAACCCATTGTGTAACTTACCACATTAAAGCGAGCTTCAAAGTCAAAGTTTTCTAACAATGCTACTAAACCAGATTGTACTTTCAACTGGCCTGCTGCAGTTGGACCTCCACGTAATTTACCTCCAACAGTTGGAACCGGATCCGGAATTCTTTTAATACGAAATTCTTCAGAACCCATAGAAGAAGGTTTGCCATCTACTTTAGCTGACACATTGATAACTGTTTTTCCTGGTGTTTTTACACGTGCTGTGTATGTACCATCAGAATTTTTGGTTAATGTTCCATCTCCTTGGAATGAAGCTATTACATCTTGTTGTTGAACACCCGCAACTGAAATTTTCATTGGGTTATCTACACCAATATATAACACGTTCATTTTTGTAGGAGAGACAACCACTGATTTTGCACCAACTTGGTAACCTGCAGAAAACGGATACAATTTATATCCTGATCCATCAGGGTTTTTAACTCTAATAACCCCAGCATATTTCTTTTCACCAACTGCTGTAGCAGCTTGTTCAAAAATCCCTTTTCCGCCTTCTACTTTTAAAGGAGTACCAGCTACATTGCCATCAACACTTTCAATTGGCTCATATTGCTCTGTTCCAGGAATTTTCTTGGCATTTGCAGGAAGCGAACCGATGAAAACTTCAGGATCTTGTGATTTAGAAGATGCAGCCACAAATATTTGTGCAGTGTATTTTTGACCTTGCATTAAATAGCTCGAAGGAGCAATAACCGCAGCAGCCAACTGATCAAATTTGTAGTCTTTCGCGTTAATTTGCTTAATCAAGTGCTCAATGATAGCGCCTTCCGAAGAAATTACGTCATTTTGAAACTTGGTAAGAATCGTAACCGCAGCAGTTGCAGGCACGTGGTTAAACGCTGCATATTCCCAACCTTTTTGCACTAAATCTGGTTTTTTTCCTTTCAAAACATCATCTGGATTTAAAGGAATAGGAAAGTTAGGATTTCCTGAAGCTGCAATAAACTTATCGTGTGCAGATTTCAATTTTGCATAGAGGTCTTTGCCTTTCTTTCCGCCATTTTCAACGAAAATACGAGTAGCAACATCAATATTATCACGCTGAACGATATCTCCAGATTCTGGATCTATACCTTTAGCTTCTTTAATAATTTCTGCCTTGTAAGCTTCTATTTGATCAAAAATTTCTTTTGAAATCTTCTTAGCCTCTTGAGCTTTGTCATTAAAAGGTTTTGTTTTTTCAGGATTGTTCTCCATTTCCTTTTGAAATGTAGCGTATATTCCATCGTTCTTTTCAACCAAAGAACTGTTTGAAGTTTTTAAGCCATCATTTACAATCTTGAAGGCATTCAAAACTTCATTTGAAACGTTCAAGGCTAGCAAGGCTGTTAACACGAGATACATCATGTTAATCATCTTCTGCCTAGGCGTCAATTTTCCACCAGCCATTATTTATTATTTAATTTTTTGTTCTTTAATAATTATCGCAACACTCTCTCTATTCAATGAAAAACTATTGAGTTTTCATTGCAGCCAACATGTTACCATATACAGCATTCAATGAATTTAAGTTTTTATTCAATTTTCCTAATTCATCTTTGTACTTAATTGCATCTGTTGCAGTTCCGCTCAACGCTTCTGCTGCCGCATTTAAGTTACCAAAGAATTTATTCATTGATTTTAAATGGTTGTTAGAATCTTGTAATTCTAATTCGTAAATAGCGTTTAACTGTGAAAGGTTTTTAGCCATTGCAGAAACTTGCTCTTGGTAAACTTTTGTAAACTCTGCACCTTCAGCAATTTTACCAACAGAACCTGTTGCTGCTGCTGCTGCTTGCGCAAATGAATTGATAGAACCTGAAGCATTTTTTGCACTATCTGCAAATCCTTTAGCTGCAACTGAAGCATCGGTTAAATCAGTTAATTTACTTGTAGATTCAGATAGGTTTTTCAAACTACCACCTAAACTTGCAATTAGTTCTGGCCCTACTTTTGTTTCAGCTAATGCTTTATCTAATTGTTGTGTTAAAGACTTTTCACCCTTTTTTGCTTCGCCACTAAGTGCTAACTCTGGGTGAACTCTTTCCCATTCATAGTGTTTATCTACGTGCTGTGGTTCCAAAGCTGAAATTATGAAGATAATTACCTCTGTACCCATACCGGCTATAAGCATAATTTCTGCTCCCGGCCAGTGCATGATTTTAAAAAGGGCACCTGCAATTACCACTGCAGCACCAATTGAGTATGCATAGTTAAGATAGGTTCTTCCTTTTACGGTTTCGAACATTGACGGTTTTCCTGAAGCCATTTTTCTAAGTTTTGATTTTTAATTTTGTTAAACAAATAGATTTTTATGTGAATTTTTAAATAAAAAACACGAGAATAATTTAATGATACTTTAAAAGTTTTTTCACGAGATACTTATAGCTTATTTGCTATCCATAATATCGCGTCCTAAGAATGTAGTGATACAACGGAAGCCTACGTAAGACTTAGCTGAGTCGGCATATTCCCAATTACGTGTTCCGCACTGGATATAGTAACCAATATCTTTCCAAGAGCCTCCACGAATTGATTTTCTTTTCAATGTTTCAGATTCGTTACCTTCTGCATCGTAGCGGATATCAGGGTTTAAATCGTGAACGAATGAATAAGCATTTTCGTAAAAGGCTGAAGAGGTCCATTCTGAAGCATTACCTGCCATGTTATATAAACCGTAATCGTTTGGCCAGTAAGCATCTGCGCGTACTGTATAGAAACCTCCATCTTCAGGATAATTTCCACGACCTGGTTTAAAGTTAGCCAAGATACAGCCTTTAGAATTTCTTACGTAAGGACCGCCCCAAGGATAAGGTTGGTTTTTCTTTCCACCACGTGCAGCATATTCCCATTCAAATTCTGTTGGTAAACGGAATTCATCTAACAATGGTTCGCCTTTAGCAGTTTTGTAATCTTCCCAGAAGCGTGTACGCCAAGCGCAAAATGCTTTTGCTTGAAACCAATTCACACCAACTACCGGATAATCGTCAAATGCCGGATGGCTGAAATAGTGACGAGTCATTGGTTCGTTGTATGAATAAGTGAAATCTCTTACCCAGCAAAGTGTATCAGGATAAATTGGTGTAGCTTCTTTCTTAATGAAAGAGGTACGGTCTTTACCGCGATTTTTAGTAAGTGATGCACCTTTTAAATCGTACCACTCGTAAACGTAGTGCAATTTATTTGGATCAAGTTCTTTTCTTCCCCAAATTCTTTGGTTTTCAGGATAGTAAATTTGGTCTAACTGTTCGTTAGCTTCTTTACCGTTCCACTCAATTTTTTGTTTCCAATCAATTTGAGTTTTCCCTGCATCGTTTTCAGTAGTGTGTTCTAACAAAGTATGCCCAACAGAGTCGCGCACCCAATTCACAAACTGGCGATATTCATTATTGGTAATTTCGGTATCATCCATATAAAATCCCACAACAGAGATTTGTTTGGCTTTTGAGTTGTACGCAGAGTTCACATCTTGATCACCTGGACCGATATGTAAAACACCTGATGGTACAAATACCATTCCATAAGGAGTAATCGGGTTCCAACGTGGTCTATCTAATTCACCGATTAGTTGCCCGTTGTACCCGCCACTGCATCCCGCGACAAAGAGAGTTGCCGCTATCGCAGCCTTGCCGAAGAAACTGTTTAAGTTTTTCATGTTGTTGTTTGCTTGTTTGGCTCTATTTTGAAGAGCGTAAATATAGATGTTTTTCGTTTTTCCAAATATTTTTTCCCAAAAAAATCTTACGATAAGAAATATTTTTTGTTTCAGCCTATTCATTTTCATGTGTTTATAAAAAGCGCGGATTGTGATATATCAACGGTTTTCGCTCTTTTTTACCATAAGAAATTAAGTATGCCGCACTCACTTCGTGGCTGCCGGAATTAAAGCGATTTAAGGTCGAAATATTAACATCATACGAATAAATTAACCTAAAACCCTTGTACGTGAACCCTGCAAAAACCGCTACCGCATCAATTGAATTTCTATCGTTTCCTCTAAACGATACACCGGTTATTAAATTGTGTACAATAGTTGCTGTAACCGCAAAGTCTGTTTGAACTTTTTTAAAATCAGACTTTAAAAACACTGATGGCATCACTGAAAAGCGCTTTGATACTTTAATATCATAACCTCCGCTAACCAATATATTTCGCGCATAATTCAACTTTAAGCCAGATTGAAATTTAGCAACAGAAGCCGCTAAATGATTAACAGAAACGCCTGCAAACCATTTATCGTTATTCAAGAAAATACCGAGAGAAAAGTCAGGTGCTATTGCTTGCTGAATACCTGTTGGTAAATACGCATCGTTATGATTTATGCCACTAGTGTAATCGCCATCGGGTGCGCGAAGTTTTGCGCCATCTAAACCCGCTTGCATAAAGCCAACTCCTGCGCCTGCGGCAACATTTCCCCACTTAAATTTTTTGCGATAATTATACTGCACCGAAACATAAGTAGAGCGCAGTGCTCCTGCCAAATCATTCACGATTGAAATGCCAATTCCTGAGCTTGCTTTATAGATTGGTAAGTTTACTCCAAGAAACTGTGTATTGATTGCCGTTGAAGCAATATTTACATACTGGCTGCGGTGTAGGGCGTTTATTTCTATCGCATCATTTGAACCTGCATAAGCAGGATTAAAAATGGCTTTATTAAACATATAATGCGTGAATTGCGGTTCATTTTGAGCCAACAATTTTTCGCTACTAAACAGTGCTGATAAGAGTAATAAAGCAATTAAAATTTTATTCAGAAAATACATTCGTACTCAAAGGTATATTTTTTTGAGTTTGTTGAAGTGGTTTTTTCATTCAACAGTTTTTATTTTAAAAAATAGCAAAAGCTGCTTTATTCTTTTCCAATAAAAACAATGCACCTACTATACTGAAAAACTATTGCCCAATAGATTTTGTGAGCAAGTTTTCTATGGCAGCGAAAACGTGATGAGGCTTGAGTTTACGCCATTCCACTAACTGTTGATTTTCGCCCATCATCACATAATAATGAATTTGCTGCGAGCGCATTTCTTTCACCACGTGTTCTCTAAAATTTAACGCTACAATCCAGCCGTTTTGGTCGCGAATATCTTCGTACCACTCTTCGTAATATGAATCGTCTGAAGCATGGAAGTTCAATACATTTTCGCCAATGAGCAAAAACTTAGAAATGCCTTGTGCCGTCATTTTATCAATCAGCCCGCGTTTTAATTCCATTATATCGTTGTGAAGCGCATCGTTCCACTCTCCTAAGAGTTCAATAATGGCAAATTGGCTATCATAATCAGCAAATAAAACTTTGCAATAAAGCGTGCTGGAGCCAAAAAAATCCCACTGCGGATGAATAAAATAATTGTAGATTTTTTGCGTGTATTCAAACTCGCTGTATTGCCTTCGATAAAAAGGTGATTTTTTGTCGTTGGAAGCGATGTAGTAATCGCGCCATAGAAAGAATGGTTCTATTTCGTGCATGGTTTTTACATGCTTTTATTTAAACTAAACTTCGCTTAATGTTTTCACTTTTCCCGCGCGGCAGTCTTCTATAAGTTGGTCAATTTTTTTGGGTGTTAAAAACTCGTGATAAAAATCGCCCACCTGCATCATTGGTGCATAACCGCAAGCACCCAAACATTCAACGCCTTTCACGCTAAACATACCATCGGGCGTTACTTCTCCTTCTTTTACACCTAATTTTTTGCAAGTATATTCTATCATATCATCTGCTCCACGCAAGCCGCAGCAGCTGGTTTGGCAAAATTCAAACGAATATTTACCAACCGGTTTTTGATTGTACATGGAGTAAAAACTCACCACTTCATAAACTTCAATCGGTTTAATATTTAGAAGCTCTGCAACTTTATCCATTGCTTCAACACTAAGCCAATTGTCGTTTTCATCTTGCATTTCGTGAAGTACAGTTAGCAAAGCACTTTTATGTTTTCCTTCAGGAAACCAAGACTTCAACTCTTCCACTCTTTTTAAAAAACGCTCTGATGTTTTTACTTCTTTATTCGATTTTATATTTAAACTCATGTTTTCTTAAACTTAATTGTTTGCAATTTTAATGCTTAATTCTTTTACTTCTAAATCTGAATTGAATGTTTTCTGTATTTAACCAATTTCTGCTCTAAAATCTTGATTCAAAAATGGATTCGTTCTGCGCTCGTGTCCGATTGTGGTATCAGGCCCGTGTCCGCAATAAACTCTTGTGTTATCAGGCAAAGGCAACAAGCGCGTATCAATGGAATGCAAAAGTGTTTTGCCATTTGCACCGGGCAAATCGTATCTGCCGATGCTTCCTAAAAATAAAACATCGCCTACAATAATAAACTCGTTTTCTTTGCTGTAAAATGAAATACTTCCGGGTGAATGACCGGGCGTAAAAAGCACTTCTAAAGAAGAATTTCCGAAGTTTACCGTATCGCCTTCTTCTAAAAACGAAGCCGGTTCGGGAGAAGCAGGACAAACCACACCAAAAAACTTAGCAAAATTTGGAGCTTCGTGCAGCAATGCTAAATCTTGCTTATGAATTAAAAGCGGCACGTTATACTTCTCTGCCACAAAAGCATTTCCCGGCACATGATCTACATGGCAATGCGTGTTCAACAGCAAAACAGGAATAAGTGCTTCTTGCAAAATATAATTTGACAAAATATTTTTCTCTTGTTCGCTACTGCAACCCGGGTCAATTACCACACATTGTTTGGTTTCATCAAAAAGTACATAAGTATTTTCGCTTAGCGCATTAAAAGTGAATTTCTTTACCGTTACCATTTTTCTTCTTCTTAATTTTCAGAACGGCAAAGTTCAAAAACTAAATCTATATTTTGCAGCAAAAACAGAATTGCCATATTATCGCAAGGCAGAAAATAAAATATGCAAAAACAAATTAGCATTTCGGGCGCAGGTTTAGTGGGTTCTCTATTAGCGTGTTTTTTAGCTAAGCGCAACAGCAAAATTACGGTTTACGAACGCAGAGCAGACTCTCGTTTAGAAGGCTACGTAGGCGGTCGCTCCATAAATTTAGCACTAAGCGAACGCGGCTGGGCAGCATTAGATAAAGTTGGTTTAAGAAAAGAAATAGAACCCATTGCATTGCCAATGAGCGGTAGAGTAATTCACCACCAAAACGGAGAAAAATATTTTCAACCTTACGGAAAAGAAGGGCAAGCGATTTACAGCGTGAGCCGCGGTTTGCTGAATGAAGTTTTAGTGAACGCAGCTGAAAAAATGGGCGTTCAATTTCTTTTTAACCAACATTGTGTAGAGGTGAATTTTAATACCACTGAAGCTATTTTTGAAAATACTGAAACTAAGCAAACATCAACTATAAAAAGCGATGTGTTGCTTGCTGCAGATGGCGCATACAGCGAAGCGCGATACAAAATGCAACGCACACATAATTTTAATATTAACCAACAACACGAAAGCCACGGCTACAAAGAATTGTGTATTCCCGATTTAAACGGGAAACATCAAATAGAAAATAATGCGCTGCACATTTGGCCCCGTGAAAGTTTTATGATGATTGCTTTGCCAAATTTAGACGGTTCTTTCACTTGCACGCTTTTTGCAGCTTTGCATGGAGAAAACGGTTTTGACATGTTGAAAACAGAAAGCGATGTTGCCGCTTATTTCCAAAAATATTTTCCTGATGCAGTTGCCTTGATGCCAACTTTGGCGCATGATTTTTTTACCAACCCAACCGGTTCTTTGGTAACTGTAAAATGTTTTCCTTGGAAAACCAAAAATACTTGTCTGATTGGTGATGCCGCTCATGCCGTAGTGCCATTTTACGGGCAAGGAATGAATTGCGGATTTGAAGATGTGCGCATCTTAGATGAACTACTTACCACACACCACGAAGATTGGAATAAAACATTAGAAGAATTTCAAAATTTGCGCAAACCAAATGCTGATGCTATTGCCGATTTAGCACTTTACAATTTTATCGAAATGCGCGACTTGAGTGGCAGAGATGATTTTCAACTCCGCTTAAAAATCGAAAAGCGAATAGCAGCCGCTTTTCCATCGCAATTCCAAACACTTTACGGCATGGTAACTTTTAACCAAACGCCCTATTTTGAAGCAAAAAAACGAGGGGAAAAGCAAGCTGAACTTTTAGATGAAATTATGCAATTGGAAAACATTGAAAATCTTTGGCAGGAAGAGATAATTTTACAAAAAGCAGCCGAGTGGCTCAGCAAAAACTAAATGAAAAATCCGGAAGAAATATTTAAACAAGCGCTTGCTACAGAAGTGCAAGCTTTGCAAGCATTGCAACAACGAAACTTTCCTGATTTACAAGCTGCTGCAACAGCAATTTTGCATTGCAACGGCAGAGTAATTGTTTCTGGAATGGGCAAAAGCGGCATTATCGGAAAAAAGATTTCTGCAACTTTTGCGAGTACAGGCACTCCAAGTTTTTTCATGCATCCTTCTGATGCTTTGCATGGCGATTTGGGCATGGTGAAAAAGGAAGATATTTTGCTTTGCATTTCTAATTCCGGTGAAACCGATGAAATTTTAAAATTGATTGCTGCTTTAAAAAAGAATAGTGCAAGCATTATTTCTTTTACTGGAAACAATCATTCCACCTTAGCCAAAAACTCAACTTTTCATTTTAATATTCATGTAGAAAAAGAGGCGTGTCCTTTCCAGTTAGCACCAACTTCTTCAACCGCAGCCACATTGGTAATTGGCGATGCTTTGGCCATTACGCTAATGGAAATGCGCGGTTTTAAAGAAGAGGATTTTGCACTCTTTCACCCCGGAGGAAATTTGGGCAGAAAACTTTTGCGCACCGTAGCCGATGAAATGACAACTGAACCATTGCCACAACTTCCACTTTCTGCCGATATAAAAGAAATAATAAACGCCATAAGCAAATGGCAATTAGGCTTAACCGTGATAGTTGATGAACAAAAAAATGTGGTGGGAATAGTAACTGATGGCGACTTGCGCAGAGCGATGGCAAAAACACCACAACACTCATTCTTTAACCTTACTGCAAAAGATATTATGACACAAAATCCGGCAACTATTCACAAAGAAATGTTACTGGCAGAAGCAGAAGCACTAATGCATTCCTTGAATAAAAACTCGTTGCTTATAGTCGAAGCCGGTAAGTTGCAAGGTGTTATTTACCAACGCAACTTAAAATACGAGTAAGCTCAAAATCGGCAGCCCGCTCTCAAAAACTACCGATTTTTAGAACTTAGAAAAATCTTAGTGGCAAACCACATTTTTACAGCTTACCGTTTTGCGTTTATCCATATCGGTAAATGTGTGTATCAATTTCACATTTGTAAAATTAAAAGTTGGTGAGCCTGTGGCGCTAACTGCTACTGTAATTGTCCCCGAAAGGCTATCGCTAAACCAGTTTTGCTGCTGCTGTGCAGCTTCATCATAATAGTTGCCTACTCGCATGGTTGCTCTGCCTTGAGGTTGTGAGTTTTGATAAGCCCAAGTGCCGTTATCTAATGTAAAAGTTTCTGTTTGTCCATTTGCAGGCAGCTTACTTAGCATAATATTCACCGTAGGTACGTTCTGTGTTGTGTTTGCACGCCTCACATCTCGGTAGTGAACATAATGATCAAAAGCTGCTGTTCCACAAAATGTTGGTCCCGTAGAGGTAAAATCAAACACTTCACCTTGCAGTGCTATTTGGTCGTTGCCAAGATTTACATCGGAGTCTTTAGTTTTTGAATTATCTTCTTTCTTACAAGATGCCAAAAGCAAAGTGCAAGCTATAAAAGCAAGTAAAACTTTTTTCATGGTACTAACTATTTTATATGTTTTGTTTATTATGTAAAGATAGCCGCTATCCAATCGCAAAAAAACACACAAATTTCAGATTTCTTACCGTTAGGGTTTTTAATACTTTAGAGTTGTGATTGGGCAAGAAAAAAACTTATTAGTTGAGTTTTTGACATATATTTCAAAAGAAGATAAAGAGAAACTAAAGCTGTATATCAATACTAGTGGCAAAGTAAAACAGGTTTGGGACTATTCTTTAAATGCCGCACGAAATAAGCCTTTGAGCAAGATTACGCTCTACGATGAATTAAAAATTTCCCATTCGCACTTCGATAAAATATGTTCTGAACTATTACAAAAGTGCTATAATATTTTGGTGCCGGAAAGAGGATTAAAGCTGCTTTCTTTCCTAACTACAAATACAGGTTGGGTAAAGCATCTTTATGCCGAAATAAACCGGCAGCTAAAAGATATTTCTACTCTTTCGCAAGCAGAAATAAAAACCTTTGTATATAGCTGTATTGAAATACATTTTTCACTTGCTGCTATTGATAGAAACGAATATGTTTTTAAAAAAATAAAGCAGAAATTCATTGAACTTTCGCCCAAAAACCAACAACACAACAATCTACTTCTACTTACCTTTAAGGAAACTACAATTGAAATAAACAGCCTGCTGGCTAACGCACAATTCCAAGGCAAAGAAGACCAGTTTTATAATAAATTAAAGCGCTTAAAACCCAATTTTGAAACTACAAATCCAGAAATATGCTTTGAATATTTTTGGCTGCTGATTTTCTTAAATCAAGCTTCGTTGCAATTTGATAATGCGCTACTGCTAATTGAAGAAGCTAAAAATATTTTACCTTTATTACTAAAAGATAAAAAGGACTTGTTGCACTTGAAAATGGCTGAAATACTATATCAATGTAGCAAATTTCAAGATTCATATAAAGTCTTTAGTTCCTTATTAAAAACCAATTCTGAAACATTTCCTGATATTGGATATTGGTACACAAAATATTTACAGATTTGCCTTATCACTAAAAATTTTGATACTGCAAAATGGATATTAGACTATAAAAGAAAATCGCGTGGAGAACACTTTGAAAAACTAATTTCCATTCGGGATATTATTTCTTTTGCCAAATACTATCTCTTGGTTGGCGAATATGAAGAAGCCTTCTATTTTATTCGTTTAGGTTTCACCAAAAACCCAAAGGCAAAATATTTCCAGTACGAAATTGAATTGCGAAATTTAGAAGCCGCATATTTTTATTTATCGGGAAACACACAGCAAGCATTAAGTTTTTGCAAACGAAATATTATTTGGTTGGCACACAAAGGTTACAATATAAAAACAAGCATTTATCCTAAATTTTTTGTGGTAACAAAAGCTATCTACAACCAAAATACATTAGGCAAAAAGATACCTAAAAGTGCTAAAAGCTACTGGGAGGAGCTACAATTAAGCAATGCTGCCGTGTATGGTATTCTTCTAAATAAAATAAACGAAATACCGCTTAAAAACTCGAAACCGAATTAGCTATTTCTGTAAATCAACTTTAAAAATTTTACCGTTGAGTTGTAAAAAATACAAACCTGATGGCAAGGTAGAAATATCAAACTGTGTTTCTTCGCGAGCACAATTTCCTCTTAAAATTTCTGCACCCAAAATATTTACAATACTGAACTTACTACCAACTTTCTGCGAGTTTACCATTATTGTAATTAGCCCGTTTTTACTTGGATTTGGAAACACGCGCACACTTTCTATTTCTTGCGTTTTACCAATGCTGCTTGGCGCTGTAACTGAAATAGTTTTTGAAATACTATCTACATTTCCACAAGCATCAAAAGCAAATAATTTCACCGTATCATTTCCTGCGGAAGCATAAATATGCGAAGGAGCAGAAGCATTTGGTGTGCCATCACCAAAATTCCAAGTTACAAATTTGTACTGCTGCGATAGATTTTGAAAATTATATTTCATCCACGAAGAATCAAGTGTAGCTGTAAAATCAGCCTTTGGCAAATACGCGCCAATATTTCAAGTTGCAAGCGAATCGAAAACAGTGTGGTGCGCAATAGTTTGTAGAAATGCGGTTGTAGCAGAATCCCCAATTGGTGAATACGAAAGTCCAATCGGAGGTTTGCGAAAAATTGTTGCGTAAAAAACACAAGCCGTTAAATAAGTTCCGGCAACGCTTGGGTGCGAATTATCTGAACTCCACAAATTGATTAGAGAATCTGTTTGCCAACTTTTCTTCCATGCCATTCCTGCCGCAGAAACAATCGCATGATTATCATTCGCCATTTGCAAATAGCTTTCGCGCAAGCGCGCTTGCATTCCTGTGAAAGTACAAAGTGGCGGATAGCCCGCACAATTACTTTGGTCGCCATATTTTCTGCCCCAAGTCATGTAAAAAACTGTTTCTGTACACGAATCGTTATCTACAACTAAGCTATCCAACAAATGCGCATACGGCATAGTTTGCGATTGTACTTGCATTGGTGGAAATGAGGGTTCTTGGCTCTGTGCCTGCAACACAACATAATTCCATTTCTGCGATTGTATTTTTTGAATTGTTGTAGCATTTGCAGAATGATTTTGAAAAGTATAACCGCCTAGTGCATTACTATCGAACATAACTGAGTCGCCACCGCTGAGCGATAAGTTGTAAAACACTTGAGGCAAATTATTTACAGAAGTGTAGCTATTTCCAATCCAAAGCACTTTTGTTTGTTGTGCAAACAGAAAAGCTCAACTCATAAAAAATAATAGTTGTAGAAAATATTTTCATAGCGTTTATAGTTGTTTTTTATTTAAAAATGGTTGCAGCACACAAAAATTTATTCATCAAAACTCCAATTGCCATCACCACCGCTCGAAAACTTTTTGCGTGTTTCTGCTTTTTGCTTTTCGCGTTCAATAATTGCATCTGCCATTACAGAGGCAAACATTTCTTGTGGATGTTTTTTCAGTTCTTCTTTCAACTTATTTTCATTCACATCAACTCTATAAAGCAGCCACATCAACTGCTCCATATTGCGCTCTGCAAGTTCTTCAATACGTAAAATAAGCAAAGTTCGAAACTGTTGCCACTGCTCTTCTTCACTCAGTGTTTTTGCAGGCAATAGCTTTGGATTTATATCAAAATTCTCTGCCAATAATTCTTGAACTTCAGTACTCATTTTACAAGAAATTTTTAATGCTTTGTTTGTTGCTTACGCCAATTCCAAAGAGTGCAAAATCATACTTCACAGGATCTTTCGGGTCAAATTCTTTTAGTGCTTCCGTAAGTTCAACCACTGTTTGCCAATCGCGCTGTTTTCTATTTATTAAACATAATTGTCGCGCAACATTTTCCACATGCACATCGAGCGGACACATCAATTCCGAAGGTTTTATTTTCTTCCAAATACCAAAATCTACTTTCGATTTATCGCTACGAACCATCCAGCGTAAAAACATATTCAAACGTTTACAAGTGCTTTTTTTAGCCGGTGTGGCGATGTGTTTCCGTGTTCTATTTGGTGCATCGGGCAATGCAAAGAAATAATTATGAAAATTGGACAGCCGAACTTCCGCAGCGCTTCTGTTTTCTTCTTTCTTTTTGGCAAAAACAAAAGCATCTTCAAGCGATTCAAACTTTGAATAATGCTGTTTTAAAAATTCAACAAAATATAAAACATCAGTAGCATTAAAAGTGCGGTGTTTAAATTGCAGTAAGGGTTTTAGCTCTTTCTCATTGTGGTTCAAAATAAAATTATACGGTGAATTATCCATAAACGCCAACAATTTATTGGTAGAATTTATGATTGATTTTCTATTTCCCCAAGCCAATATAGAAGCGAAAAAAGCAGCAATTTCAATATCTTGTTTTTGCGAGAAGCGGTGTGGAATTTGTATTGGATCATCTTGAATAAAAGACATGGTATTAAACTCGCGATATTTCTTTTCTAAAAAATCGTGGAGCTGTTCTTCGTTATTGTTGCCTAATAAACTTTTAGTTCCGATAGTCATCGCACATTTTCAATGTAGATAATGATGCAAATAAATGTTTTTCTTTTCGGTGTTTTGAATGCAAATTATGTTTAACAATATCGTCTATAAACTTACTCTAATCGCGCTTTGCTTAGTTAGCGCGCTATCGTCTTTTTCTACCTTACCAGAAGATTATTTCTATAAAGGACAAAAGAACAAAGCGTGCAGACACTGGGTAGATTCTGTTTACGAGCAACTTACCGTAAACGAGCGCATAGCGCAATGTTTCATGCTTCCGGCATACACCGCAGGCAAAGATTACAACATGGATACGGTGTTGCGATTAGTGCGCGATGGCAAAGCCGGTGGTGTAATATTTTTTAAAGGAAACCCCACTGCGCAAGCAAGCTGGACAAACAAAATTCAAGAAGCAGCAAAAGTAAAGTTGATGGTTGCCATTGATGGCGAATGGGGACTTTCGATGCGCTTAGACAGCACTATTGTTTACCCAAAACAAATGGCACTTGGCGCAATGGCACAAGACGATTTAATTTTTGAAATGGGAAAGCAAATTGGCAAACAATGCAAACGCATTGGCATCAATGTAAACTTTGCTCCGAGTGTAGATGTAAACAATAATCCAAACAATCCGGTAATAAACGACAGAAGTTTTGGTGAAGATAAATTTAAGGTTGCCAACAAAGCCATTCAATATATGCTGGGAATGCAAAGCGAAGGAATACTTGCTTGTGCAAAGCATTTCCCCGGGCATGGCGACACCGAAACCGATTCGCATTTCGATTTACCTGTAATCAATAAATCGCTTGAACAGCTTAAAGAAACAGAGCTTTACCCTTTTGAAAAAATATTTGAAGGGCACGTAGGCAGTGTGATGGTAGCACATTTATTTCTGCCGCAATTAGATACTTCAAGCAAAATTGCAGGAACACTTTCGCGTAAAATTACCACCGACCTTTTGCGTACAAAAGAAGGTTTTAACGGTTTGGTTTTTAGCGATGCTTTGAACATGAAAGGCGTGAGTAAATATTTCAGCGGTGGCGTTGCCGATTCTTTAGCATTTATTGCCGGAAACGACATTTTGGTTTTTGCTGAAAACTGCGAAAAAGGTATTGAGAAAATTCGCACTGCCATTGATAGTGGCTTTGTGAAAGAGCAAGAACTTGAAAGTAAAGTGAAACGAATTTTAACCTTCAAATATTTACTTGGTTTGAACAAATTTTCTCCGATAGAATTAGAAGGCTTAGCTTACGATTTAAACCAGTTCAGCTATGTAAAAACACGCGAACAGCTTTACGAACAAGCTGTAACAATCGTAGCTAATTCAGATTCCTTAATTCCATTAAACACTAAAGAACCTCTAAAAAGAATTGCTTCTTTAGGAATAAAAACTTACAAGCCAAGCACGTTTCAAAACATGCTCAAACAATGGATTGAAGTTGATGAATTTTTAATTGGAGAAGAACCCGACACCACTCGTTTTAAAAAAACCTTCGATTCGCTTACAACTTATGATGCAGTAGTTGTGAGCCTGAACGGGCTTGGTCGCTTGCCTTCAAAAAATTACAACGTATCGCCACAAACGGTAAGTTTTGTAAATAAACTTGCTGCAGTTACCAAAGTAATTTTGGTAATTCCGGGCAATGCTTACATTTTAAGAAGTTTCCCCAATATACGAACAGCAATTGTAGCTTACGATGAAACCGATGCTGCACAACGCGCAGCAGCAAATGCTTTAATGGGTGCTATTCCGGTAAGTGGCACTTTGCCGGTAACAGCAGGAAACTTTAAGTCCGGAACAGGATTTAAAATTGATGAGCCGGTGCGTTTTCAATTTTCACTTCCTGATGCTGTAGATATTGACCCGCTTGATTTACAGCCTTTAGGCGATGAAATTTTAGATGGCTTAATTTCTCGTGCTATGCCGGGTTGCCAGTTGGTGGTGGCGAATGAAAATAAAGTGATTATCAACCGCGCTTATGGAAATCCAACTTACGAAACTGCCGAAAAAGTAAAAACAACTGATTTATACGATTTGGCTTCACTTACCAAGATACTTTCAACCACTATTTCGGTAATGAAATTGTTTGAAGAAAAGAAAATTGACCTTACCAAATCGGTTGATGACTACTTGGAATTACCTGCAAATGCCACCGTTGGCAATATTATGCTTCGCAATTTATTGCTGCACCAAAGTGGATTAAAACCATACATAAAGTTTTATGATGCATTTCAAGATGCATATGATTTTCAACAAGTTTTTAGAGAAGTGCCCGATAGCATTTTTTCGGTACCTGTGGCAAATAATATGTTTATGCGAAAAGATTATAAAGATACCATGTGGAATCAAATTATTCATTCGCCTGTGAGTACAAAGCCCAAATACGTTTACAGCGATTTAAACTTTTATATACTTCAAAGGATAGTTGAAAAAATTACTGCACAACCGCTTAACGAATATGTACAAAACACTTTTTACACTCCAATGGGTTTAACCCGAATCGGCTATTTGCCATTAGAAAAATTTGATGTGATGCAGACAATGCCAACAGAAATTGATACATATTTCCGCAAACAATTGATACAAGGTTATGTTCACGATCCGGGCGCTGCCATGATGGGCGGAGTTGCCGGACATGCGGGCGTTTTTGCCAATGCCATGGATGTTGCCGCAGTAATGCAAATGCTCGTAAACAAAGGCAATTACAACAATCATCAATTTTTAAAACCAGAAACGGTAGCCCTTTTCACTAAAAAATTAGGCACAAATTCTCGCAGAGCTTTAGGCTTCGACAAGCCTGAGCCGGATGAAAACAAACCAAGTCCATGTTCGGAAAATACACCGCTTAGTGCTTTTGGGCATTCAGGCTTTACAGGGACTTTTGCATGGGCAGACCCTGATACCAAAACGGTTTATATATTTTTAAGCAATAGAATTTATCCATCGGCTTCAAACGATAAACTAATAAAAATGAACCTGCGCACCAAACTCCAGCAGATAATTTACAAGGCAATTCACAATAGGCAACTAAGAGAGTCACAAGCAGAAAATAACTAATTCTATATGCTACAATTGTTGCAGAGCAAGTGTTTTGCGGAAAATACAGAAGTTTAAACGATAATTCTTTAAATTCTGTTTGGTAGTTTTAACTATCGGGCTATATTTGCAGCCGCTTTTACAAAAAAAGGCTACGATTCTGTAGCTCAGCTGGTAGAGCAATACACTTTTAATGTATGGGTCTCGGGTTCGAATCCCGACAGAATCACAAAACCCTCGATAAATCGAGGGTTTTGTTTTTTATTTAGGTTTAAAAAGAGAAGAATTTAGGTTGAAGCCAGATTATCTGTTAGCTTGGGATTAAATTTATGTTTTGCTATATGTATGCTATATTACCTTTTCATTGTAAATACTAGTTTTGTTATTCTATCATATAGTATTTCTTATACGAAAATGATTTTTAAAATAGCTGGAAATTTTGCCGTATAATACCGATGTGATAGCCGTTTAGACCAATTTTATTGGTCTATTACGGATATCCTTTCGGTATTATTGCCCCTTAATCACTTATCCTTATTTTTTCCGTTCTTTGTAATCATACCTATGGTTGCTGCCCACCCACCTAAAAATATAATTATATGCACAGCTTTTACATCTGCTGTAAAATAAAGCAATACAGTTGCCACTAACATCCCAATTAAAAAAAGTATTGGCACTTTGTTTGTCATATTAGAGATTATTATTTGCGGTAATGATTTGGATTGTTGGAATAATGAAACCAATAATTAGTGCTATTTTGCTTTGAATTAAATATACAGCATCAAGCAGTAGGATTAATCAATTGTCTTTATGCTTGATATCAATAGCAATCTTACGTAAAACATACACCCACCCTGCCAATGTAAATATAACTACATGTACAGGTTTTAACCCGAAGAATACAAACATGCCAGTTACAAATAGCACTGTGATCAACAAAATAGTATTAGTAAATTTATTTCTCATGTAAAATGTAATACTCAACGAAAATCTACCCTGTCCACATTTACGAATATAAAATTTAAACTGTCTTTAGCACTATCCGGTATGTTAGAAATTCCTCTTAACTGTATTATTTCCATTGCATTTTTGTAGTAGTATATGATGTTGTATTTTGAAGAGTCAAACACCTCTTTTGCTGTAACCTCCCGATTGTCAATTTCTTTCAATTTGGAGTACTCGTCTGTAAAATTAAGGTGTGTAGTACTATCTATTCTTATTTTTATTATATTCAGTATATCCTCAAAAGTTTCATAACAAGGGTGAATACTAAGTTGCATACCCTTTTCATTAAATATTTTATATTTAGGAAAATGTCCAGATCCATACTCAGAGAAAAATTCTTTTTTTATAAACCACACTTTAGAAGTGCTGTATTTTGCTGCATATTCCTTTATTTCCTTTTTGTTATATCGTTTATCAATAGTAAAAAAATTTATTCCTATATAATAATAGGCAGCAAGCAGTAATACACAGATTACCACTAAAATTATTACAAATATTTTAATGAAAGGTTTTGATTTCATTGCTATTAAAATTCAAAATGAAATTTATTGCAGCACCTTTGTATTTTATATGTTCCTGCAAAAATTGTGTATTCATTTATTCCAAGTTTATAGCAGATGTCTTTATTAACTGTAATATTATTTGGTATCACAATATGCCCTTGTATAAGATTCTCTAAATATTGAGATGGAGCGTTGGTTTCAGATAGTTCAACTGACAGTTTACCTTTCACCAATTCAATAGTGGCATCTGATTCATTCGTTTTAATTGCTCCAACCACTACATCAAAACCACATAATCCCCAAACGGGTTCGCAACCAAAATCCGGACCTCTATATCTGCCCCAAACTATTCTAATATTTACTACATATCGTACTAGAGATGGTGAGGATGAAGTCTCGTGGCTTAATCGTGAAAAGAATGAAGTAGTGGGATTAGGCGAATAATTAAACACCACTTTGCCAACACCCACTCCCAACGAGCCGAATAAAGACAGAAGTGTATTTGCCCCCACATATTCCAAAACAAGCCGAAGCTCGGCAGCCAAACTTCCATTGATTCTATTTTGATACATACTTAATCCAATCAATGTTCCCTGCATAGCTGAAGCTATCCAAGTAGGAAACTTGACAATGGGCGGAGTGAATGAGTTAATAAAATTTATCCATGGGTTTGCAGGTGTTAAATTGGCTATTGTATTTGCCCAATAATCGTAAGATGCCTTGCCTATTGCAGTTGCATAGAGCAATGGCGCTTGTTCATTTACACTTAATGGGCTTGCGGTAATCCTCTCTTCAATATTTATAATATGTTGCTTAATATCTTCCGGATTCCGCAGTTCTAATGTGCCGTTTACCAATTCAAATGCAAAAGAAGATTGGAGCGAGTTCAACTCTAATGTATCGCCATTACCAATGTTGATATAGCCGTTGATGATTGCATAAATTGCAGATTTTAAACTTCTTGCCTGCAAAGGGTTGGGTTCATCACCAGCCATATAGGTTGTGATGGTATAATTGTAAACAGCATCTGACAACGATTGGATAGTTTGGTCGGGATACAAAGGAGCAAGAACGCTGCCAATATTGTCTAACCCATTTTTAAAATCTGTTTCAATGTAAGTATAGGAGTTGATATATTTAATGTCCATTGCTTAAAGATTTATTGTATGAAGGAAATTACATGATATGAATGTAACTACTATTTCTCTAAATCATACAAATTTATTCAAGCTCTTCAATGAATAATCTGGTTTTAATCTAGCTTAAAATCTCTATAAAAATTGTTAGCCCAAGTGTGTAATAAAATTGATTGTTAGTTTTGGGCACATTAAAACTTGCTTTAGTGAAAAAATTCCTTCCACACATTATTATTCTTTTAATTCTTGGCGGCATTGCAGCTTTTTATTTTTTGTGGAACGAAGATGAAGGCACCATAAACAAAAGAGAAAGTAGTTTTAGAATAGAAAAACCCGAAAGCGTTACTAAAATAATTTTACACAACGAGCGGAAGCAAACCATCACCTTAGAAAAAAAGAACGGCTCATGGTTAGTGAATGGCAAGTTTGATGCGCGCGAAGATTTAATAAAAAACTTGCTCACCATACTTTCAAGAATAGAATCGCAAGCTCCGGTTAGCAAAGCGGCACACGATAATGTGCTGCGCGAAATGCTCGCAAAAAATATTCAAGTGCAGGTGTTTGAAAGCAATTCCTCTTCGCCCGAAAAAGTATTTTACGTTGGCGGCTCCACCACCGATGGCAAAGGCACTTACATGCTTTTAGATGTGAATGGAAAGATAGCTTCTCGTCCGCATGTGGTGCGCGTTCCGGGTTTGGTTGGGCATCTTACGCCTGCATTTGAAATGGATGAAGAAACTTGGCACAGCAGAAAAATTTTCGACATAAAACCTGAAAATATTGCAGAGCTTACTGTGCGTTATCCCGAAGCAATTGCCGAATCTTTCAGCATTGTGGCAAAAGGAGATTCCTTTGAATTGCGCAATGCAAATGGCGAAACAAAAGCCGTAAACCAATCGCTTTTATACAGCTATTGCGCCATGTATCAAGGCATTTATTTTGAGGCTTATGACAATGAAAATTTAGAGCGGCAATTCATTTTAAAAAATACGCCTTACGCAGAATTTTCTTTGAAAGAAAAAAGCGGAAAGCAAACCGATGTAAAATTATTTTATATGCCTGTGAACAAACGCAGCAAGCGTTTGGTTGATGAACAAGGCAATGAAGTAAAATATGATGTAGATAGATTTTTTGCATTAGCCAACGGCAAAGATTTTGCTATTGCACAAGTGTATGTTTTCGGAAAGTTGCTACGGAAGTATCAAGACTTTTTCCCTCCTCAAAAATAATTTTTTGCTACAAGTGTTACCAATACTGCATTATCAACCGATAAGCCTAAAAGGTTGCTTGCTTTGTTTTCTTTAATCGCAATTTCTAAAAAGCCGGAGCTATTAAAAACCGCAATAATATCGCCTTCTTCTGCTTCATAGTAGCCTTTAGAAATAGTTGAAATTGTTTCGTGATTGATGGCAATTTCAAAAGGCTGGTCTTTCACATATTCATAAAATAAATCGCGATGAATATTTGTAATTACATTGCCAAAAACATCAGTAGCTTCCACTATACCTTTTATTCCCATGTTTGTGATGGTAGCTTTCAGCAAGTTCTTCTTTTCAAATTCAAGATAAGGTGTTGCAATTTCTCGCAAGTTTTTTCCTTGTGCCAAACGCGAAACTACCAAAGCCAAAGCATCAAATAAAAATGCATCTTCCTTTTTAATTAACGTATTATTCAAAGCAAAAACTTCGGCTGTAAATTCTTTCGGAAGCAAGGAAAGCAGTGTGTTATCAAATGTTACCACAAACTGTTCTTGATGCTTTACCAAAAGTATTTTCGGGTTTGCGGCATTGGCATTTATATGGGCAACATGAATTGTTTTTACTGGAAAATATTTAAACGCTTCGCGAATATTATATGCAGCCTGCCGAATATTATATTGCCGAATATTGCAGTTTAAATCTACTATTTGCACTGCATCAAATGCCTTTAAAATAGAGCCTTTTAATGCTGCTAAATAATAATCGCTCGTGCCCAAATCAGTTGTAATTGTAATAACAGACATGCTGTTTTGCGTTACACGTTTTATTTAAATTTTCTTTATTCAACAAATAATGTTTTTCTAATTGAACCTTGCAAAAACCGTTGGTGGATAAGCATGTGGATTAAAAACTAATGTGTACATAGCTTTCATTAAAAAATGATTGTAACTTCGGTGAAACTAAATACTCGCAACTTTGACAGAATTAACTTTACAAATAGAAGGAATTGATCCAATAGATTTTTTTGGTGTAAACAATTCTCGGTTCAACTTCATTAAGAAGTCTTTTCCAACCATAAGAATGGTAAGCCGCGGCAACAGCATAAAAGCAGAAGGCACCGATGATGACCTCCAAAATTTTAAGCGGAAAATTTCGCAAATGATTGCTTCGATTGAGCGCTACGGAAAGTTGAACGAAGAAAGTATTGAAAATATTTTACTCTCCGATAAAGGCGTGATAAATACCAGCGCTTCTAAAGAACAAAACCACGTAATAGTGTATGGCAACAATGGTTTGGTGGTTCGTGCAAGAACCGAAAACCAACGATTGATGGCGAAAGAAAGTGAAACGAACGATATAATTTTTGCCATTGGCCCTGCCGGCACAGGAAAAACTTATACCGCAGTTGCTTTAGCGGTGAAAGCTTTAAAAGAAAAGGCAGTAAAAAAAATTATTCTCACGCGCCCAGCAGTTGAAGCCGGTGAAAATCTTGGTTTTCTTCCCGGTGATTTAAAAGAAAAAGTAGATCCATATTTGCGTCCGCTATACGATGCTTTGGAAGATATGATTCCTGCCGATAAGCTAAAATACTATATGGAAAACAGAATTATTGAAGTGGCTCCATTAGCATTTATGCGCGGTAGAACTTTAGATTTTGCTTTTATACTTTTAGATGAAGCACAAAACTGTACCAATCCTCAACTGAAAATGTTTTTAACTCGTATTGGTGCACACAGCAAATGCATAATTACAGGCGATCCAACTCAAATAGATTTGCCACGCTCGCAACAAAGTGGTTTACATACCGCAGTAAAAATTTTACGGCATATCGAAGGTATTTCATTTATTAGATTAAATGAAGATGATGTGGTGCGCCACCGTTTGGTAAAAGAAATTATTAAAGCCTACGATACTATAAGCGACCATCGCAACGAAGCACAAGAAATATTAAAAGACATGGAAGATTAGTAGAACGTGGAATAGTGTTGGGCGATGCGCTTTAAGCAATGAGCAAAAGAACATCACCTGCACAAAGGCAAGTTTCGCTCAACCAAAAAAGCTAATTTTTTCCCAACTGCAATTTACTTATTCATGTGATACAAGTGCATTTGCTCTCTTGGGTCAAAAGCAGGTTTTTCTGCAAGTATTTCATAGAAATCTATTGGAAAAACATAGTTGTCCCAACTTTCAATTTTGCCAATATTAAAAAGGTTTTGAAACTCGTTTGAAATAGTCAAATGTTCGAATGCGCTCATATCAACTTTGGGAGTTTTAATGTAGTTGATAATAAAACCTTTTTTGCGCAAAGCAGAAACCACCAAATGCAAATTGCCAATATCGTATTGATACGCTTCGTTTATTTGTCCGCAAATTTGGTTAATACGCAACTGCTCCCATTCATCGCTACTTTCGCGTGCAAACAAATCTTTAATATACACTTTACCTCCGGGCTTCAATACCATTTTAACTGCATCAAGTGCCAACGGCTTATCTTTTGAGTGCCCGAATGATTCCAAAAACAAAACTCTATCGAAACTATTGGCAGAAAATATTTCATCAAGAAAATGATAATCGCCCAAAGTAACATTTACGCTGCCGGCAACATTTTTCTCCAATATTTTTGCCTTAGCTTTTTCTGCTTGAACTTCAGAAATGGTACATGCTTCAATTTTTAATTCGGGTAAATTATTTGCAAAAAAAGATGCCGGCCCGCAAACACCGCAACCTGCATCAATAATATGCTGCCCGTTTTGTAGCTCTGCACTTTCCATTGTGTAGCGCAAATAATCTTCCACATTATTGGTGCGGAAAGCTTGTATCACTTCGCCATAAACCTGAAGAAACTTATCGGTAGTAGCATTGTAAAAATCTGCTACTCCGGCAGAGGGCGATTTTTTTTCTTCTTTCTTTCCAAACAATTTCATAAATCCGTTTTAAGCAAGTTTAGTGCGCAAAAAGAATTATTTATAGCCAACATTTGTAAATTTTATTTTATGATTTTTACAACCGTTAAATAAAAATGTTTAATACACTACAACATACAAAATTCAATATGAATACTTCTGTTAGAAGTTTGTTTTTGGCTTTCTACTTTGCTTGTATTAGCAGCAATTTATCTGCACAAATATTTAAGAGCAACGACACTATTCCTTTGTCTGACACGATGCAAACTTACTATTTGCCCGAAGTGGATATTGTAAATTTTAAAACCGATGACGAATGGCGCGAATATTACCAAACCTATAGCCGCGTGAAAAAAGTGATGCCTTATGTAAAAATTGCAAACCAGCTTTATGCTGAATTACAAAACAAAGAAGGCAACAGCAAACGCAGCGAATACCGCCACTACCGCAAAGATTTAGAAAAAGAAATGCGTCAAAAATTTGAGAAAGAATTGCGCAATCTTTCTATTGGGCAAGGTAAGGTTTTGGTGAAATTGATTAACCGAGAAACCGGCAACAACTGCTACAAAATTATTAAAGAAGTAAAAGGCGGTTTTAATGCTTTTGTGTGGCAAATTGTAGCTAAACGATACGACTATAATTTGAAAGAAAATTACGACCCCCAAAAAGAAAAAATGATAGAACTCGTAATTAAACAATTGGGCAAAGAATACAATGTTGCCGTAAAATAAACTACCATTTCCTTTATTTGCGCTTTCAATATTTTTCTACATGAGCAACGAAAAAACAACTCCCATAAGCGAATTGGGCGAATTTGGGTTAATAGAACATTTGACCAAGAATTTTTCAACCAAAAATAGTTCCACCAAAAAATCAATTGGCGATGATGCCGCAGTGCTTGATTACGGAACAAAAAAAACAGTTATCACTACCGATTTATTGGCAGAAGGCATTCACTTCGATTTAATGTATATGCCGTTAAAACACTTGGGCTACAAAAGTATTGTGGTGAACCTTTCTGATGTGTATGCCATGAATGCAAAACCAAAACAAGTACTGGTAAGTTTGGCGCTTTCGAGCAGGTTTACAGTTGAAGCAGTGAGTGAAATTTATGCCGGAATTGAACACGCTTGCAATGTTTATGGAGTTGATTTAATAGGTGGCGACACTACTTCTTCGCAAAGCGGTTTGGTAATTTCGGTTACTGCCATTGGCGAAGCAGACGAAGAAAATATTGTATATAGAAATGGCGCAAAACCGGGCGATTTAATTTGTGTAACAGGCGATTTGGGCGCTGCATTTTTAGGCTTGCAAATCTTAGAGCGCGAAAAAAGAATTTGGCTCGAGCATCCGGGCGTTCAGCCGGAATTAGGCAATGAATATTTAATACAACGACAACTAAAACCCGAAGCAAGAAAAGATATTATTGAATTATTTGAAGAACTGAATTTAAAACCTACTGCAATGCTGGATGTGAGCGATGGAATTGCCAGCGACCTTAAACATTTATGTAAACAAAGCAATGTTGGTTGCGAAATAAACGAAGCCACAGTGCCTATTGCCGAAACAACCTACAATACTGCATTAGAACTTAACTTCGACCCGATTGTTTGCGCTTTAAACGGTGGAGAAGATTACGAATTGCTCTTTACTATTTCACCCGAAGATGAAACCAAACTAACCAACGAAACCGAAATTTCTGTAATTGGTATTATTACCCAAAATGCCAACGAAACTATCTTAAAAACAAAATCAGGAAATTATCACAACATCACCGCGCAAGGCTGGAAGCATTTCTAATTTTTTTTAAATTATTATATGCAAAAAAATGAGTAACGATTGGAGTAATGTAAAATGCCCTAATTGCGGTTCGCAGAAGTTTTTAGTTGAAGAAAAGAACTTTAATACCGGAAGATTTCTTGGTGCTTATTGGCTAACCAATAGCCCGTTTTGGGGTGTGCTGGCCGGAAATAGCGAAGCCGGAAAAAAAATAGCAACTTGTTTAAATTGTAAATCGCAGTATAATGTTCAGGAAATACCGGATAAAGATTCAACTAGTGAAGGTTGTGGCTGCGGCTGTTTGCTGTTGATTGTAATTTTTATTTGTTTGTTGTACTGGATGTAAATTTCGCTTACTATTTTTATCTTAGTTCCTAATAAAAAAATTTAAACCAATGGGAAAATTTGTAATTACAAAAAGAGCTAATGGTGAATTTCAATTCAACCTAAAAGCAGGCAACGGGCAAACAATTTTGGCAAGCGAAGGCTACACTACAAAGCCTAATTGCGAAAACGGAGTTGAGTCGGTACGTAAAAATTCGCAGGACGAAAAAAAGTTTGAAAAAAATACTTCTAAAAATGGGAAGTTTTATTTCAACCTAAAAGCAGGCAACGGGCAAATTATTGGCACAAGCGAAATGTATGAAAGCGAAAGCAGCAGAGATAATGGCATTGCATCAGTTAAAACAAATGCCGCAGATGCCACAGTTGATGACCAAACTGCTTAATTTTTAATTTTATCTTTAAACAAAAGAGTCCAATGATTTTTTATTGCGGGGCTCTTTTGCTTTTATATCTATTTGCCTAAAATTTTTCTTCCCTGCAACAACTATCTAAATGGTTTCTACCACATAAAAGGTTAATAAATAGAGTGCCGCGCAAAATTTAAAGCTACCTTTACGCTCTATACTTTTAAAAACATGATAGTTTACAACGTTACCATTAAAATAGACTTAAACATAAATGATGTGTGGGTTCAGTTTATGAAAGAAGAGCACATACCGCAAGTTTTGGCAACAGGCTGTTTTACAGGTCATAAATTTTACCGCATTGTAGAAGCCGACCAAACCGATGGCATCACTTATGCCGTGCAGTATTTTGCCAATAGCATGAGTGATTATTTTACTTACCAAAACGAACATGCAACAGCACTGCAACAGCAAGTAAAAGATTTGTTTCCCGATAAATTTATTGCCTTTAGAACCGTTTTAAAAGAGGTTTAAAACCGAGCAAAAAATCCAAAGTAATGCTTAACAAACAGGCTTAAATGCTTGATATTACTAAGTATTATGCAATATTTTTCCACTATATTGCATGTGAAAAAAACTAAACTGAAACATTATCTACAAAATGGCGTAAGAGGGTAACAGGCGAAGTTTCTAATAACTCCTCCAACCTGTTATGAAAAGATTTAGCAAATACGTACCACTATTTGCTGCACTATTTTTTGCGGCAAATGCTGTAGCCGATGCGCCAAGCATAAGTTACACACCTGTAAATTGTACCAAAGTTGCGCCAGTAGGCGTAAGTGCAAGCATTTCAGATGCTGATGGCATAAATACTGCTTCGGGCTTTAAACCGCGACTATACTTTAAAAAGCAAAGCGAGAACAACTCACTTGCTGCTACAAACGATAATTTGAGCAACGGCTGGAAATATGTTGAAGCAAGTAATAGCACTTCTCCATTCAGTTTTGATATAGATTTTACAAAACTCACTTCGGCAGTTACCAAAGATGATAGTATCCAATATTTTATCGTTGCAGAAGATTTACTTGGTGAAGTTGCCGGAGATTCGGCTACATTTTCTGTTGCGCCAAGCAGTGTGGATTTAACCTCTACACAATTTCCTGTTTCGGGCATTATTAAATCTTTCAGAACAATTAAAACCTACACAGGTAATTTAACTATTGACCCTTTGGGAGTAGCAAACGATACCAACTTTCTTTCTATTACCAAAACTGGCGGCTTGTTTGAAGCGCTAAACAATGGCGCTTTATCAGGAAACGCAACTGTAACCATTAAAAATTCTTCAACCACAGAAACTGGCTTATTTGCGTTAAACCAATGGATTGAATACAACGGTTGCAAAATAAAAGATACTGCTTCTTATGGCTTAAAAATTAAGCCTTTTACCAATGGAATAGAAGTGAAAGGAAAAGTAGCCGGAGCACTCATAAAATTAAATGGTGCAGACCGTGTAACAATTGATGGCAGAACTTCTTCAACTAATGCAACAAATGAATTAACTTTTAAAAACGATTCTTCGGCAAATAACTCTGCTGTATTCCACTTAATAACCACAAGTTCAAATAATGGAAGTGAATATAATGCTATTCGCTATTGTAACATTGTTGGCGGTGCACCACAAAACACTACTTCTTTCAACACGTTTGGAATTTATGCAAACAAATCAACCATTAGCACAACTTTAAACGAAGGAAGAAATAACTACAATTCATTCGAGAAAAACAATATTAAGCGTGTTCGCTACGGAATAGCAATTGCAGGCTGCGATACGCTCTTAAACAAGGGCAACCAAATACTTTTTAATGAAATAGGACCAAATGCTGCAGGTATTGATGCCATTGGCAAAGTTGGTATAGCAGTTGCAAATCAAGATGGTACAATTATTCGCGGAAACGAAGTAAAATTTGTGGGTGGCGACATTTCCAATATTGCAGATACTGCCGATAGAGCCGGAATATTTCTTGGAACATTACAAAGCGATATTTGGAATAGCTCTTTCAATGGCGATAGTTCAACTGCAAGGTTTTTCAATATGCAAGTTGATGGAAACAAAATTCACAACATTATTAACGAAGCGGGGCTTTCTTCAGCGGCTATTGCTTACTTAAATAAAGTAGATACTGTAGCAACAAACAATATCATTTCAAACAACATGATTTATTCTATTTTATCGAATGGAAATACTGTTGAGGGCGACCACGCAGCAGGAATTGGTATTGCAGGCGGCAACAACGATATTGTTCAATATAATTCAATTCTTCTATCAGGAAATTTTGATAATCCGGGTATTGATGATGCAATAAATCCACCAGCCGGAATAAGAATAAACACAAGCACCACAGGCAGCTTAGTTACTAACTCACTTTCTCTTAAAAACAATGCAATAAATGTTTCGGGAGTGGTAACCAACAATAGTATTGATGCCTATGCAGTAACCACAAAAGATGCTGCCGATATTTGGTCTTCGAGCGGCAGTAATTACAATAACTTGTACACCGATTCAAAAGTAGGCGGCTATGGAAGCGCGGCAAGCTACACCGCCAGCACCACTTTAGGCGACTGGCAAAGCGTGTTTAGCCCTGTGCAAGAGCAAAATTCAATTTCTACAGATCCTAAATTTAAGTCTGCTACCGATTTGCATATTCTTTCTTCTTCACCTTGCATTGAAGCTGGAGATAACATTGCAGAAGGTGATATAGATTTTGATGGTGATGATAGAAAAGCAACAGCTCAAGCAACAATTGGAGCTGACCAATTTGGCAAAACATTTGTGTGGGTCGGAAGAGAAGATAATACCACTTTAAATGAAACCAACTGGAGAAATTTTATTGCGCCCGAACTAACTGGAAATGATAGCTTACAAGTAGTTGTGGCTACCGAAAATAAATCGTGGACATTAAGCAGCAATTTCACATTGGCTGATTTAACCATGAAAGACGGCACATTTATGAATCTTGATTACAACAATATACACGCAAAAGGCAATGTAGATTTACAAGGCAATAGTATAATGTATAGCGGAGTAGGAAGCTGCTTCCAAAGCTACAATGTAGAAGAAGGTGGTGTTTTAATTTTAGAAGGTTCAAAGCTACAAACACTTGCTACCAATAATGGTGCAGTATGCAACTTGCAAATTACATCAGATTCTGTTCAATTGCTGAGCCAACTAACTGTTCAAAACGATTTGATTGCTAAAAACTCTACCACACGCATTTTGCAAGATACCAACGCCATAAATATTGGTGGCGATGCAAAAGTTTGGGGAGGAATAATATTTGATACTACTTGCACCTCTTTAAACTGTGCGCTTATAAACATAAATGGCGCAAAACAACAGTATATAGATCTTCGTGTTGAACTATCTTCTTTAGGAAAAATTTCCAGCATACAAATTGATAAAAACGGAAGCGGAGACGATAGTAAAGCTATGCTTGGGGCCAGTTTGTTGGTTCTGAACAAAGTGAATTTAAAGAAAGGAAAACTCATTAGCGAAGGCAGCAATGCAGAAAGCGGTTTCAGATACAAAACTCTATATGTTTTAAATTCTGATAGTAGCGCCTTAACCCGTACAAACGGAAACACAAACGATGCTTTTTTCCAAGGCAGCATAAGCAGAGCTATTGGCAATGCAGCTTCGTATCTATTCCCTGTTGGGTTTGTAGATGCAGCAGCAAAACACCAAACAGCTGATGCGCCATATTTTACGCCAGCAGTAATTGAAGTTTTAGATAATACAGGAAGTGGAAAATCTATACTTGTTACTTATTACGATATAGATCCAGATACCGCAAATGTTGGTTTAATAGGAAAACCTTATGGCGACCACACTTCAGCCATAGAAGACGGCACAGGAAACTGGGTGGACGTGAAAGGCGACTTTGTATGGCATGTGGAATACAGTGATGTAAACCTACCTTACAATATACAATTGGCAGCACCATTCTTGAATGCAAACAATCAAGATGAGCTTATTGGCACGCCAAACGAATACCGCATTATGAAACGCAGTGATTGGCAAAGCGGCAACTGGGGTTTTCAAGGTGCGCACGATACTGCAAGCACTATTGCACTTTTGCCTGATTTTACAAACTTGCAAGCATCTCGCAGAACAGGCTTAAATACTTTTAGCGGCTTCGGAATTGGAGGAAACAGCGCAGGAGGTCAAGTGTTGCCGGTAAAAATGGTTTCTATTGCTGCTAAATCAGTAGAAAACAAATGGATTGAACTTACATGGCAAACAGCAGCAGAAATAAACAATGCCGGATTTGAAATTCAGCGCAGCACCGATGGCGAATATTTTGAAACCATTAGCTGGAAAGATGGTGCAGGAAACTCAACATCAGTGCTAAACTACAGCTATAACGATGAAAAAGTGAAACCTGGAATTATTTACTACTACCGCTTGCTACAAAAAGATTTTGATGGCAATAGCGAACTCACAAACATTGTATCTGCTCGCTTATTAGAAAGCGGTACAGTTAAGTGGATGCAGCTAATGCCAAATCCTGCAACAAGCGCAAGCAGTGCAGTAATAAATGCTTCAGCAGAAAGTGTTGCTACAATTTCTATAACAGATATGAAAGGCGTAAAAGTTTACAACCAAGAGGTGAAAATCTATTCCGGCATCAATACTTTGCCATTAGATATTAAAACATTCACTGCGGGAAATTATATCGTAACCTTTAAAACTGATGACGATACTTTCAGCAAGCAGTTGATTGTTCGCTAAGTGCTTTTAGCAACATAACAAAAAAGGCTACTCTAAAAATGAGTAGCCTTTTTTGTTCAAATCTGTTCGATTTGGATTTTATTCAACCGTAACACTCTTAGCTAAATTGCGAGGTTGATCCACATTACAACCGCGCATCACTGCGATATGGTATGATAATAATTGCAATGGAATAGTGGTAAGCAAAGGCTCTAAGAAATCGCTTACCTCAGGTATTTCCATTAAATAATCTGCCATTGCAGGAACTTTTGTATCGCCTTTTGTAACTATAGCAATTACTACACCTTTCCGTGCTTTCACCTCTTGGATGTTGCTCACTACTTTATCGTAGTTTGCAGTTTGGGTTGCAATTACCACTACCGGCATTTTTTCATCAACCAAAGCAATTGGCCCGTGTTTCATTTCCGCAGCAGGATAGCCTTCGGCATGTATGTATGAAATTTCTTTCAACTTTAAAGCACCTTCTAAGGCTACCGGAAAGCCGTAACCTCTTCCTAAAAACAAAAAGTTTTGTGCATTGCAAAAGCGCTCTGCAATTTCAACTATTTGTGGTTCGTATTTTAAAATATTGCTTACCTTTTCCGGTATAGTTTCTAATTCCGCCATTGCAGTGCGCAAATCATTTTTAGAAAGTTTGCCTTGCATTTCGCCAAAGGCTAAAGCCCAAAGTGTAAGAATAGAAACTTGAGCTGTAAATGCTTTGGTAGAAGCCACGCCAATCTCTGGTCCGGCATGTGTGTAAGCTCCGGCATTGCTCAATCGTGGAATTGAAGAGCCAACCACATTGCAAAGTCCAAAAACGGTAGCGCCATGTTCTTTAGCAACGCGCATGGCTTCTAAAGTATCAGCAGTTTCTCCACTTTGTGAAATAGCAATTACCAAATCATCTTCGTTAATTATTGGATTGCGATAGCGAAACTCACTGGCATATTCAACTTCAACCGGAATGCGAGCTAAGTTTTCAAACAAATATTCGCCCACCAAACCTGCGTGCCAGGAAGTGCCGCAACCTACGATGATAATGCGTTTTAAGCCTTTAATTTTTTGCTCGTATTCTTTTAAACTGCGCATGGCAAAAGTACCGCTGTGCGCATCGAATCTACCTCGAATACTGTCGTAAATAGAGCGTGGTTGCTCATGAATTTCTTTGAGCATAAAATGAGGGTAGCCGCCTTTTTCTATGGCTTCTAAATTCATTTCTAATTGGTGAATAAAAGGCGAAACCGCTTGGTCGGCAATAGTGCGCACATCAAGTTCTCCATCGAGAATATAAGCAATTTCTCCATCTTCTAAATACAATACTTTGCGTGTGTATTCAATTATCGGTGTGGCATCGCTTGCCATAAAGTATTCACCTTCTTCACCAATACCAACTACTAATGGGCTTCCTTTTCGTGCACCAATAAGTTTAGCAGGGTCGTTGCGCGAAATTACTACTATGGCATACGCACCAATTACTTGCCCCAATGCCAAGCGAACTGCTTCACCCAAATTGCACTTTTCTTGTTCTTTAATTTCTTCAATTAAATGAACTAAAACTTCGGAATCGGTATCGCTTTTAAATTCATGCCCGCGATTGATGAGTTCTTCTTTCAGCGTAGCATAATTTTCAATTATTCCGTTGTGGATAATAGCAATTTCGCCCGATTGTGAAAGGTGCGGATGACTGTTTCTATCGTTGGGTTCACCGTGTGTAGCCCAGCGCGTGTGGCCCATTCCCAAACTGCCCGAAACATCTTGGTTTGCAGTGGCAGTTTCTAAATCGGCAACCTTGCCCTTCTTTTTAAAAATTTTCAACTCGCCTTTGTTGAGCAAAGCAACTCCTGCGCTATCATAACCGCGATATTCTAAACGTTTTAATCCTTTAATTAAAATTGGATACGCTTCTTTTTTTCCAATGTAAGCTACAATTCCGCACATAATTTCTAAAGTTTAGTGTAAATTATTCTAAGGGCAATTTTGTGGTTTTTATCGGTGGTATTGGCTAAAACTACTCGTGCTCCGCTGGCATCGGGAGCGGCAAGTGTAAAGCCATTGTTTTTGTAAGTTCCTTTCAATAAATTTTGAGCGTATTGAGTAATGTTCACTCGATAGCGTTTTATGGTTTCGCCATTTATGGTTACGGTTTCTAATTTTCCATTTAAAAACTGTGTGTCATCTTTTTCAAGTCCCAAATCATCTATTCTATAAAAGCCAATGCTTGGCAATGGTGTGAAAATAGAATCGTAGCTGCCATAAACTGTTGAAAGTGGCAGTAGAATTTCTGCTTTATTTATAGCAATTTCTTTCGGTAGCGAATCGAATTGCGGAATAGTAATTTTCACTTTTGTGCCGCCACCGCTTATAATTGGTAAAACTTCATCGTTATTGGTTTCAGTATTGTTTAAATACTGGTTTACTGTGCTACTGAAAGTGTTTTCAAATCTATTTACTGTTTGCCCTGATGACGAAATCGGGAACGCATAAGCCAATGAATCGCTGGCGCTATTTCGGTAGTAAAGTATTATTCCTGTTTCAGAAGAATAAAGGTCTAAAGCTACCATTCCGTTGCCTTGTGAGCCGGGCTGAACGGAAACTCTAAGTCCTTTCATGTAAGAAAGAAAAGTAGAGCTGCTGGATAAACTAAAAGTATCTGCCAAAAGCAATTTATTTCCAAAATCGTTGCTTAGTTTAATACGCAACTGCGGGCTGAAAGTAAAACCATAAACTTTCACACTATCGGTAGTATTTGGCACAAAGTTGTTTACCTGCGCCACCGGAGGTGTTTTTATTGCAAAACTTGCATTGCTGTAATAATTTGTTTCGGGATAAATATTTTCATCTAATTCATACACGCCAATGTTTATTGGCTGCGTGTTGCTGCCGTATTTTGCGCGGTAGCGGAAAACTAAAACACAAGAATCTAAAACTAAGTTATCGCCAAAATTTATATTGTTGGTGGTGGTTCTAAAATTGGCATAAAACCCTGCAGAAGAAGAACCTAAAACAGGGTCGGTGATATTGCCCAAAACACCTCCGCCTACGCCACTTGTTTTCACATTAGTTTCGCGCAGCACAAAACTGTTTACGGCAAAAGTATCGGCAGTGCCCAAAAGCAGTTCTTCGTCATTTGCCAAAAGCTCTTTATCGGTAATTACAGGCTCTTTACAAGAGCTTGCTTCAAAAAAAAATGCAGTGAGCGCCAAACCCACTGCAAAATTTGTAATGTATTTCAATTTCTTAGTTTTTCTTTAGTTGTGCTAAAACGCAAGGCTACAAAAAAAATTTTATGCCTTCAATGCTTTTTTAATTCATAACGGTAAAGAAAAACTTACTCACTTCTTCCACATTGCCTTCGCCAAGGCTCATGTTTAAAGTTGGTTTCTTTGTCTTCTTTACATATTTCTGAACCTTATCGTCTAATTGGTCTTCTTCTACAATCAAAGCATCTGCAAATTCTGTTCCACCAATAAGCAAACTTGCGTTATCGCCATTTTTAAAATATTCGATGTGCTGTGGCGTAATATCGTTGCTAATGCGCAAAAGTTCAGAAAAATTATTGTTTAAGGCAGCCGGAGATTCGTTTTTGTAAACGGTGTAAACCACTTTGGAGTTTGCAAAAACAGGATCGTCTTTGTAAGTAGTTTTCAAATACATCGGAATTAAACTTGTCATCCAACCCACGCAATGAATAATATCCGGAGCCCAACCAAATTTGCGAACAGTTTCCAATGTTCCTTTGCAGAAGAAAACCATGCGGTCGCTGTTGTCTTCAAAATAGTTGTTGTCTTCATCAGTAAATACTGCTTTGCGCTTAAAGAAATCTTCGTTGTCCAAGAAATATACTTGCAAACGAGCACCAGGCAAAGAGGCTACTTTTATTACTAAAGGATAATCTTCATCGTTTATGATTACATTGATACCGCTTAAGCGAACAACTTCGTGTAGTTTATGTCTTCTTTCGTTTATATTTCCGAATTTGGGCATTAAAACTCTAATTTCATTACCACTTTCTAAAAAGTGCTTTGGTAGTTGGTTTAAGATTTTTGAAGCTTCAGTGAGGTTAATGTAGGGATCCATTTCCTGAGTTATTATCAGGATGCGCTTTTTTTCCATGCTTATCATTTAAATTTTTAGTGAACAATAAAGCGTTATGAGAACGTTTCCGTAAAACGGAGTGCAAAGATACTAATAAATTTCCGAATAAAACCAAAGAAAGATTGAAATTATATGTTTTACACATATACATATATTTAATACAAATATGAATGATACTGATAATCAACAAACAAAAAAACATAGTACACAAATATTAAATTCGTTCTGTTTCAAAGCTTAAAACGATTAAAATGCTGAAATCATAGCTTTTTAGCATAAAATCCGCAAATATCTGTTTCGGCATCACAAGCAAATTAAGAAAGTGCTTATTTTGCCGCAGTATTTTTAAAAAAAGGAGAAGAATCATGTCTATCGCAAAATTTATTGAAAAGCAGATTGTAAAACATCTTCCATCGGTAGCTCGCGCAGTGCAGCGCAGCATGAGCGATGAAAAGAAAATAGATTTAGTGATGAACGAAATGCGCAACGACCCAGCGATGGTAGATTCTCTTTTTCCTTATAGAGATAAATACGAAACGCACCACAACATGCCCGAAAAAGGCAGTTCGCGCCAAGAAGTTTTGCGCCAAATAAAAGAAATGCACGATGCCGAAAGCGCTCCTTGGAAAGGTGGAAAAATTTCAGGTTCATTTTATCATGGCGATCAAGACCACTACGATTTTTTGAATGAAGCTTTTGGTTATTATTCGCAGGTAAACTCCATACAGCGCGATGTTTGCCCTTCGCTCACCAAATACGAAGGCGAAATTATTTCGATGACTTTAGGGCTTTTTCACGCAGAAGAAGTGAACAAAAGAGACCCAAAGCAAAAGGCTTGCGGCTCACTCACCACCGGAGGAACTGATAGTATTTTTCAATCGGTTTATGTTCACCGCGAATGGGGCGTTGATAAAGGAATTTCACAACCTGAAATTGTGCTTCCCGTTAGTGCACACCCGGCTTTTTACAAAGCTGCACACTATTTAAACATGAAAACCGTAGTAGCAAAATTAGATAGTAACTACGAAGTTGATGTGCAAGATTTAGAAAGTAAAATCAATTCAAACACAGTGATGATTGTGGGTTCTGCCGGAAACTACGGACACGGCATTATTGACCCAATTTCAAAACTTTCTGATATTGCCGTGAAACACAACGTTGGTTTACATGTTGATTGCTGCTTAGGTGGTTTTATTTTGGCTTGGGCAGAGCCGCTGGGAATTGCCTGCCCTGTTTTTGATTTTCGCCTACCTGGCGTAACAGCAATTTCTGCCGATACACATAAATACGGTTATTCACTTAAAGGAACTTCAACCGTTTTGTTTAGAAACGAGCAGCTGCGCAGATACCAATATTATGGTGAAGTAGATTGGCCGGGAGGCGTGTATGTTTCAACCGGATTTAATGGAAGTAAATCTGGTGGATTGTTTGCTGCAACTTGGGCAGCAATGGTTCATTATGGCAAAGAAGGCTACATGAATCGCGCCCGCAAAATATTTGATGTAAACAAAAGGCTTCAAAAGGTAGTTGATTCTATTCCTGAATTAAAACTTATTGGTCGTTCTTTATTTATTACTGCCATTAGTTCCGATGTATTTAATATTTACCATGTAAACGATTATTTAAAAACAAAAGGTTGGCGAATGAACGGGCAGCAGTTTCCTAATGCTTTTCACTTTTGTGTAACCGGGCCGCAAGTAACCAACGAAGGCATTGTAGAGCTTTTTGAACAAGATTTAAAAGCCGGAGTAGCGTATGCAAAAGAGCAAAAAGGCGACCCAAAATCAGCAGCAATGTACGGTGGAGCAGGCAAAGAAATAGACCACAGTATGTATATGCCAATGCTTATTGCTTATACTGATGTTACACAAAGCACTTATCCATTCTAAAATAGCAAGCTAAAAACAAACATAATCTGGGGTAATAGCCTAATTCTATTAGGCAGAAATGGGCAATTTATTATGTTGTAATTTTCAATATATATGTACATTTATGTATGAAGTAGGTATAAAACAAAAAGCCCGTTTGGCGAACCAAACAGGCAAAACATTAAGCTAAGTTATTATTTTACTTTGCGCTTTTATCAATTACTACTTTACCGCGATAGTAAAGTTTATCTTCACTCCAATGAGCTCTGTGCAACAAATGAGCTTCACCAGTTGCTTGATCTACGCCTGTAGTAGGAGCTTCTGCTTTGTAATGCGTTCTGCGCTTATCTCTGCGTGCTTTTGAATGTCGGTGCTTCGGATTTGGCATTGTTTAAAATTTAAAAGTTATCTAATTTTTATTTAGTTTTTTCAAGGCTTCCCAACGTGGGTCAAAAGCTTGTTCATTATGGCTTTTTTGCTCCTGCTGGTTTAAATATTTTAATACTGCTTGGTTGCATCTTTCATCTTTTCCGGGTTCAGCACACGGTATTTTTTGAATGGGCAAACAAAGTACTACATATTCATAGATAAGTTGAGCAACATCAATATGCGACTCGTCTTTTCCGATAAAAATAATTTCATCGTCTTCCGCATCTGCATCAGGATTTCCGAGCAATTTTACATAACAAGTATAATCGCCAAAAATTTCCTTTTCGTAGGGAGCTAAACATCGGTCGCACTCTACAGCTACTTTTCCATCTATGAAAAAATTAAGTACAAAGAGCGTTTCCTTTTTGTCAAACTCAAGTTTCACGTTCACTTCGCAATTACCAATGGGCGAATCGGGAAAGTGTTCAAAAAAACTCTTGTTTAAGTTATAGTTAAACTCGTGAACACCAATTTTCAAACCTACAAATGGAATTTGAAACTCCTTCAACCCTTTCACTTTATTCAATTTTACATGTTCAAAACTTAGCTACTAAAAGCAAGCGTTTTTAAAAAAGGAGTGCAAAGATAACAATACAAAAGTCTTTTACAATAAAATAAATTGTAGCTTGTAAATATTTTTTTCGCTTTTCATTTTGATAGCCTAATGATATTTATATTTTTGCCGTCCCTTTCGCGGAAGGAGTAGTTCTAAAGAAGCCAATTCGGTGAGATGGGTGAGTGGCCGAAACCAACAGTTTGCTAAACTGTCGTACTTCAAAAGGGTACCGAGGGTTCGAATCCCTCTCTCACCGCTGCAAATAGCGGTATTAGTTTCGGGGTGTAGCGCAGCCCGGTTAGCGCACCTGCTTTGGGAGCAGGGGGTCGCAGGTTCGAATCCTGCTACCCCGACAAGTAGAACCAAGGGTTTTAGCATAAAAGCTAAAACCCTTTTTTGTTTTCGTATTATTTCATCTCGCTTAAATTTCTATTGCTTAATTTGGGTTAAAACAATTTTTCTAATTGGTAAGCGCGTGAGCCTTTCACTAAAATGTGTACGTTGTTAAACTTTTGGTTAGCAATCCAAGTTTGAGCCGCTTCTGTGGTTTCAAATTTTTTGCCAAAATCCACTGACCCAAATTCTTTTCCTACAAAAATTACTTGGGCAAAATGCTTTTCTTTTACCAAAGCTGCAATTTCAGCATGAACACTGGCGCTACTTTCGCCCATTTCTTTCATTCCTCCAAGAATTACCACTTTAGTGGTGTATTCCGATTTAGCGAAACTTTCTATTGCTGCTTTCATGCTGCTGGGGTTGGCGTTGTAGCAATCTAAAATAATTGCATTCCCATCTTTTACAATTTGCTGCGAACGGTTATTTGCCGGCACATAATTTTCCAAAGCAGTTTTTACTTTTTGAAATTCAACACCAAAATATTTTCCGATGCAACATGCCGCTAAAGCGTTTTCAAAATTGTAGTTGCCCACCAAATTCGTATGTATTTTTTGGCTTTCTAAACTAAAAGAAAGAAACTCTCCTTCAGTTAATTGCGCATGGCAAAAGCTATTTTCCTTAGTGCCGTATGTCACAATATCAGAAGATGAAAATCCTGCTTCGGCCGCTTTTGCAGAAAGTATCTCATTGTTACTATTTAAGAATATTTTGCCTCCGGCAGAAGACAAATAACGATATAGCTCTGTTTTGCCTTTTACTACGCCTTCAAAACCTCCAAAACCTTCTAAGTGTGCCATTCCCACATTAGTGATTAAACCAAAATCGGGCTCTACATACTTGCAATAACTTTCAATTTCTTTTTGATGGTTTGCGCCCATTTCGATAATAGCAAATTCAGTTTCTGCGGAAATAGAAAGCAAGGTGAGCGGAATGCCGATATGATTATTCAAATTGCCTTTTGTGGCGCGAGTAGAAAAGTTTGTAGCAAGCACTGCTGCCACTAATTCTTTAGTGGTGGTTTTGCCGTTGCTGCCGGTAAGTGCAATCACTTTCCCAAAAAACTTTTTACGATGAAATAGTGCAAGCTGTTGCAGGGTTTCCAGCACATTTTCAACCAACAAAATTTTATCATTTTCAGCAAATTGCTGCTCATCAACTACTGCAAAGTTTGCACCTTTTGCAAGTGCTTCTTCTGCAAACAAATTACCATTAAAATTTGCGCCTTTAAGTGCAAAAAAAATAGTACCTTGTTGAATATTCCGGCTATCGGTAGTTACTCCACTACTGTTTTTAAAATGTTGGTAGAGTTCAGAAATACGCATAAAAAATATTGTTTAGTTCAGTTGCGGTTGGCTATTTGGAGGCAAGTTGGTTTTATCAAAGGGAATAGAAACAAAGCTACCTTCTGCTGCATCAACCACAAAAACACAAATATAAATTGCGGGGTCGCGATAAGCATTTTTAAAGTCATCAACTTTCTCTAAAACAACTATTTTCTTGTTCACAAAATCTTCTAAGTGCGAAGCGCTAAAACTCCAATACAAATCCATTTCGGAGCGATGAATAATTGGCACGCCCAAATCTATTTCTTCGCGATGTGCAATAAAAATCGGATAATTACTCACTTCTCCTTTGCGCATAGCAATGGCAACTTGCCTTAAATATTCGCGGCAAACGCTTAAATCTTCTTCTAATTGTTTTAGTAATTCTTCGTCCATAAAAAATTTCGTATGTTAAGGTTAAGCGCCTTTTCTCAAATATGCAAAAAATAAAAGCCACTCACTTTTACAGCGAATGGCTTTTGTGCAATTATTTTAAAAACCTAAACTCGGCTTACTTTAAATTTGGCTCTTTAGCAACGAACATAAAAATTGAACCCACGCTCAATAAGAATACTGCAATAAGCGTAGGAACTGCCAAACCTGTTTGCAAATATGTTTGATATTTTGCAGGGTCGTTGTAGCTCAAAAAATTTGAAGAATTTCCCCATAAAAAAGCAATCCAGATAGCAAGAAAAGTTCCAACTACCATAAAAATTCCACCTATAACTTTAGACATGTGTTTTAATTTTCTTTTGCAAACATATTTTCTTATTGCGAAAAGTAAAATAGTTTTTTCAAAATCAGTCTAAAATTTTCACTTTCGACCTTGTTAATGAGCTTATTTCCACTTGAAAGATTTAAGCATCACGCGCAAATCTTCTTTCACAAAGTTCACTATCGGCTGCATAGAATCTGCATTGGGTGTATTGTTAAAATACAAAGCACCTCGAATAAAATGATGAACCGAATCGGTGAGAAAAAACTGAACATTTGAAGCCGCATCTCCGCCAACTTCATAAAGCAAACCGCCAACTTTATTTGGATTTTGAATCACTACTTCGTCAATATAATCAGCACGTTTGGTATGTTTGAACGAAAGCTTATGCGCGTCTTCAATTAACTTTTCGAGCGTTTCGTCTTTGTTTATCGGCTTGTAAGTAAAGTTCACCACGCCATTAAATTCCGGAATTTGAATATTGTACCAACAACTTCCCTTGATAAATTTATCGAAGTAAATCGTGTCTTCCACCACATTTGCATACGAAGGCACTTCAAACTGAAACGGGCAACCGGCAGGCGAAAACAAGGTATAGCCACGCTCTGGAAACACAACTCGCGGATATGCCTTTGGCTTGGGTGAAAATTCTTGCTTGCATGAAACAACAGCAACGGCAAGCAAAATTACAACCGAAAATATTTTAAAAATCTCTTTCATACCTAATTTTTCGCGAGGCAAATAAACCTAATTTTTATACTGTTGGTTGAAGTTTTTCAAAACCTACAAAAACTGGAATTGCATAGTAATAAGTACAATATTTTTCAACGTTAAAAAAGCAATTTTTAAGTACAAAATGAGTTTACCTTTTTTGCAAAGTATTTGTGAATAAAGCCGACAAACTTTATAGAATGAAGGCTGAATGTTATCTTTGAATTGTTATGAAGAAACTAATCTTTTCTTGTTGGGCGCTTTTTTGTTCATTCTCGGTTGCTTTTTCGCAAGATTTTGTAACCGAACGTTGCGAATTAGACCCTGTGATGAAAGACATAGACAGCATGTATTATGTTACTTTCACCAAAGATAAATTTTATCTTCCGCAGTGGGAGTTAGAGCAATACATCAACTTTCCGCAAGACCAACTGCCGCGCTATACCGACAACGAAATGTTTTTGCGATTGCAAGAAATTCCTGCCGTAATTCCCATGACTTACACCCGTGAAGTAAAAAGTTTTATAGACCTTTTTGTGTATAAACGCAGGGCTTTAATGACGCGCATGTTGGCAAATGCACAAATCTATTTTCCACTTTTTGAAGAAGCATTAGACAAAAAAGGATTGCCGTTAGAGCTAAAATATTTACCCATAATCGAATCTGCCATGAATCCACACGCAGTATCGCGTGCCGGAGCAACAGGCTTATGGCAATTGATGTTTGGTACAGGCAAAATGCTTGGGCTTGAAATAAATTCATTTGTGGACGAAAGGCGCGACCCAAAACGCAGCACCGAAGCCGCAGTAAATTACCTAAAGCAGATGTATGATATTTATGGCGATTGGCATTTGGTTTTAGCAGCATACAACTCAGGACCGGGCAACGTAAATAAAGCTATTGCGCGTTCCGGTGGCTCACGAAATTTTTGGACAATTATGCCTTACCTTCCGGCAGAAACAAGAAGCTATGTGCCAATTTATATTGCAGCAACTTATGCTATGTTTTATGCCAACGATTACAGCCTAAAATCTGCCGAGCCAAAGCGTGAATTATACGCTGTTGATACCATAAAAATGCCAGGCAAAATTTCGTTAGCACATATTGCAAAAACCATAGAAATTCCGTTAGATGAATTGCAGTTTTTAAATCCTTCGTTGCGTGCAGGAGTTGTTCCTTTCACTCAAAATGGATTTCCGCTTAATTTACCTGTAAACTATTTTTCAACTTTTGAAGCGCGCAGAAATGAAATTTTAAACGACCCACTAATGGCGCAACAAGATGTTGTGATGGCAATTACAGCTACGCCAAAAATCATTTTTGAAATCGTAAAAAAAGGCTGGTCGCTACAAAGAATTGCGGCCAAATATGCTTGCTCAGTAGCAGAATTAAAAAAATGGAACGGCTTGCGCAGCGACCATATTCACCCAGGAGCTAAACTAAAAATAATACAACAAGTTGCACCAAGCTCGGCAGAACAAACTACACCGCAAACAGCTACGGCAAGTAACTCAACACCAGAAGCAGATTCTTTAATTGCAAGCGCTTCAACCGAAAACATTCCTGCCAAAACCGAAAAAAAATATGAACCTGTTTACAGCACACATACCGTAAAAAGCGGTGAAGTTTTAGGCAAAATTGCAGATCGCTACAACACTACTACAAGTGAAATTATGCGACAAAATAAACTACACTCATCGCGCATAAATGTTGGGCAAAAACTAAAAATTAAAACCGGTGAAAAAGTAGTTTACGTTCAAGCCCCTTCAAAAACAATAAACAAAGATTGCAATTGTATTGAATACGTGGTTCAGCCAGGAGATACTTTGTGGTCTATTACTCAAAAATACGATGGACTCACAGTTCAAAAACTTAAATCGGAAAATGAATTTATACAGCAGCGCCCAATAAAAGTAGGCGATGTGCTGAAGATTGCACTATAATTTTTGCCTATGGGCTATTTGCGCGAACTGCTCTGTGTAATGACACCAGATGAAATTGAGCAGATAAAAGAATACGAATGGAAAGGTAATGAGCGCACAGTAATACTACATTTGTGCAAGTACCGAAGCAACGAAAATGCTGAGCAAGAAATATTTGAAAGCCATCAATTTTCGCGTTCTTATGCCGATAAAATCACTTCTGTTTTATACGGCAAATGCCTTGAATTAGTTGGCACAGACAGCATCATAGAACAACTTGCTTTTTTAGGCAGAAGACATTTACACACGCACATTTATCACGAACTAAAAATTAACGAGCGCAAAATTGATTCGGGAAAAATTGAAATAGACAAATCCTATTTTTACTTAGTAGCCTTTAAACTTTGCAGGCAAATGGGTTTTGAATTTTACGACCCTGATAAAACATGGCACTATGCAAAGCAATATTTGAAAACAAGAAAAATTAAAAGCAAAGATGAAGAACTGCAAATTAGCTTAATGCACCTTTCTGTGTACTTGCAATACATGTACGCGCAAGGAAAGCAAAAAACATTTGAACCCATTTTGCTTCAGGAATTTGCCACATTGGAAAAACAAATTAAAGGCAAAAATTTACCTAAGGCAAACTATCAATTACACTGCACATTAGCTTGGTACCACACACATTACACCAACAATAGCGAACAAATAATTACACACCTAAAGCACGCTCTTTCGCAATACGAAGAATGTGCTGATTTATTCATGGAATTTGACCGCGTTTATGTAATTCGAGCATTGGCAGAAGCCAATTTAAACGCAAGCAACTACACCGCAGCCTTTCAACTTTACAGCGAACTTTGGAATAGGCATTATCCGCTTGTATATACCAACTATTACCATTTAGGCTTGTACCACGATGTTGCACTTATTATAGGCAACTTTAAAATGGCCGAGCAACTTTTAAAAGAAATTTTTGACCTGAGTTTAAAGTTTGAAATTGTGGTTTCGCCACGCATGGGCGCTTACTTTCAATATGCAAAATATTATCTTCTTCATCACAAACCCGAAGAAGCTTTGGAATACGTGAATGAAGGCTTCGCGCTGAACGATAAAAATATTATGGTGTTAGATGAGTTGAATCTGCGAATGTTACAAATTGCGTGCTTTATTCAATTAAAAGATTACAACACAGCCACACAGCTTATTGCAAGGCATTCTAAATTTCTACGCTTAAAAAAATTACACACACCCGATACAGATTTCAGCAAGATGTTTAAGGCACTTAAAATGCTTAATAACTATAAGCAGACCAACAAAATAAAACTGAATGACTATCGTGAACTAACAAGTGTTTTTCAACTTGGAAAAAATAAAATTTGGGGTTTAATTTTAGATAAAATAAGTGGGGATTAGCTACCCGCCCCGAGATTATTTTTTCTTTTTAGGGCTCAAAATATACATAAAGCGAAACGTAAGCACATTGTTATATTGCTTTCGCACCTTGGAACCCGGTAAGGCATCGCGCATTCCTAATAGAGAGTACGAAAATCTTCCACCTAATGCAAACTGCTCTTTAATTACAAAATGTAAACCTACTTCGGCACACACATCAAACCTTCGAGGGTCTTTTAAAAACTGCGATGCTATTGGTGCAGAAGGATCGGGATGTGTGTAATCTTTACCGCTAATAATTTGCTGAAAACGCACCATATAACCAAGCGAAATGCCTGCGCTAAACATCACAATTCGCTTATCGTGTACATTAAATAAAAACGGCACTTGCACATAATCGTGTACCAATCTAAAACTACTGTCGGCCGTGTTATTATTAAATAATCGCCTTTGTGCTCCTTTCATATTGTACAAAATTTCCATGCTCACGCTCATGTATTTATGAAATTTCACCATTGCGCCAACGCCAACGTGCGCACCCAAATAGCTGTAACCTGAAGCATCATCGCCATCTACTTGGCAGGCATTTAATCCCGCAAAAAACAAACCTTTGAACAAACCATTTCTAAAATCCGGCTTCTCTTCTTCTTTTTCTTCCGGCAAGGGCTTTTCAGCTTTTGCCTGCTTCACTTTCCTTTCCTTTTTTGGCTTATCGGCATCCGGTTCTTCATCATCCGAAGGATAAGTTGTGGTTTGTTCCTGCTCTATATTTTCCGAAGGTTTTGTTTCTGTTTTTTTCTTGCCAATATTATTCAAATCAAATTGGATAACAGGTGCTTGCTGTGCCATTAAAAACAATGGAAAAAGAAATATCAACAGTGTTTGTTTCTTCATAATTAAACCGCTTGCGATAAAACATTAAATTCGTTGCAAGTTTAGCATATTCACTTATGCTTTTCAGAAATAAAAATTGAAGTAGGATTATGTTTAAGTACAATGCCGCATTGCTGAAAAAAATTGAAGACATTTACGAAGAAAGCGGCTATTCGGTTCGCTATGAAAAAGGTAATTTCAACAATGGCTATTGCGTGCTGGAAAGTAAGCGTGTAGTAGTTATCAATAAATTTCACGACATAGAAGCGAAAATAAATAGCTTAATGGAAATACTTACCGAAATAAATGTTGTTCCGGAAGCTTTAACCGAAGACACGCGAAATTTATATCTAAAAATTTTAAGCTCAAAAGCTGAAACGCTTTTCGGATAATTACTACCGTGAAAATTACTTTTTTAGGCACAGGCACAAGTTCAGGAATACCACAAATAGGCTGTAGTTGCGAAGTTTGTACCAGCAGCGACCCACGAGATAACCGCCTGCGCTGTTCTATTTTTGTAGAAACAGAAAACCTGAAACTTTTGGTGGATATGGGTCCAGATTTGCGCCAACAGTTTTTACGCGAAAACATTAAAACGCTCGATGCTATTTTAGTTACGCATCCGCACCGCGACCACATTGGCGGTTTAGATGAAATTCGTTCGCTCAACTTTATTTTGCAAAAGCCAATTGATATTTACTGCAACGAATTTTCTGAAGAAGGAATTAGAGAATTACACGCTTACGTTTTTAGAAAAACTAATTATCCGTATTTACCCAAAGTGAATTTTAAACGCATTTCAAATGCACCATTCAGCATTGGCGATTTGGCAATTACACCTGCCGAAGTGATGCACGCAGAAATGCCTGTGTTGGGTTTTAGAATGGGGAATTTTGCTTACGTAACCGATTGCAAAACCATTGCACCAAGCGAAAAAGAAAAGTTGAAAAACTTAGATGTTTTAGTACTGAATGCTTTGCGCGACCAAGAGCATCATTCGCACCTTACATTTGCTCAAGCTATTGAACTTGCTACAGAACTGAACCCAAAAAAAGTTTATTTTATTCATATCAGTCACCATGCCGGAACACATGAAACTCGGCAAGCTACACTCCCAAAAAATTTCTTTATCGCTTACGATGGATTAACATTAGAAGTATAAACTTGAGAGAATAAAATTTACTTCTCTTCTTCAAATACTTTCATTTTGCAGCACGCAATTTCATTTCCATTTTCATACACCACTCCGGAAATAATAAATGTATTAAACACTTTGTGTTCCACTTCTATAATGGTAGAAATTATACTTCCGGTTTTAGGTAAACTTTTGCAAGCAAAATTGCGTACATCACCAATAAAACCAAGCGGAATTGGCTTGCCTTCCAACACACTTTCGTAGCCGGCTTTGGCGGCACAAGTTTGTGCAATATTCTCTATTAAACCGCCTTCGGTAAGTGTATTATTATTTACCATCACATGGTTTTCTTCAACCAAAAAAGTAGTTGTGCATTTATTTCCTTCTATTTCTTCGATGGTAGAAATTAAAACAAATGGATTTTTTTGTGGTATCAAATCCCAAAGTACAGCACCGGAAATTGGCAGTTTCATAAGTGATTATTTTTTCCAAAAATCGAAATAATTAAACCATTGTTCAGGATATTTTTTTGCCATGCCTTCTAAGTCCTGAGCGTAATCGTTCACAATATCTTGCAAAGTAGTTTTTGGTGTAACTTCTCTTATCGGCTTCGCGAAAAAATCGTATTGTGTTAATCCTGTTTTCACACCATACACAAAAGTGTAAGGAACTTTAAAAGATTTAATAAGCTGAAAAGGCCCTGCAGGGAAAAGTGCTTCTTCATTAAAAAACTTTGCGCTCACCGTTCTGTTTCCGGGCAAATATCTATCGGCAGTCATGCAAATAACTTCGTTTCGTTGCAGCGCTTCGCCTATTTCATAAATATGCGAAAGGTCGTTTTTAATTACAATAGCTTTAAACTTTATACCACCGGTAACACCACTCAGATATTGCTTAATCTGCTCGTGTTCGGTATCGTAAACCAATACATTCACATCACTGCCATAATTCATAAGTCGATGTGCCGCAATTCCCCAATTGCCAAAATGCGAGCTAAGCAAAATTCCACCTTGGTTTCTTTTCACTAATTCCTTTATGTTTTCGTTTCCTTGCAGCGCTGTTTTTATTTGCTTGCTCAAACCTGCGGTTACGGCAACTCTATCAATAAGCGTTTGCCCAATTAGGTGATAAGTAACATATAATTTCCACCATGCTTTTAACTTGCTCCAGCCAATTCTTTTAGTATAAAAACTAATGATGTGCGGTGTGGTTTTTGAGGAAAAAAACACATAATAAATCGCCACAAAAGTAAGCAACAAATAAGCAGGATAAACACCAAAATTTGACAGAATAAAAACAAAAATTCTATAGCCCAAAGGCGTTCCTCTCGATTTTCCCTCCCATTCAGCCATTGTAATTCAGGTTCGGATATTTTTAAAAATTAAAGGTGGTTTTGCAGTGTGTGCAAAGTGTTTCTTCTGCAGCAAAAATAAAAAAAATAGCACACTACCGAAACCACAATTAGCAATACTGAAATATAAAATTTTAGATTTACTTATTCGTAAAAACTGTTTTTCTTCAACCTGCTAAAAACATTGCAACATGGTGAAATCAAAGCACGTAAAATCGTTTCTCACACATAAACCTTCAGACAATTTTGATGTAATTGTGGTTGGCTCCGGAATGGGCGGAACGGCAACTGCTGCCTTGCTTGCAAAAGAAGGAAAGCGCGTGCTTGTTTTGGAACAGCACTACACAGCCGGAGGGTTCACACATGCTTATATGCGCAGAGGTTATTTGTGGGATGTGGGCATTCACTATGTTGGCGAAATGCAGAACGAGAAAAATTTGATGACTAAGCTTTTTAAATACCTGAGCAACGACCAACTGAAATGGGCAGACATGGGTGAAGTTTACGACAAAATGATTTTCGGTAAAGAAGTTTACGATTATGCAAAAGGTAAAGAAGAGTTTAAGGCTAAACTAAAAACCTATTTTCCTGAGCCAAATGACCAACTGGCAATAGACCATTATGTGCAAGCAATTTACGATGCACAGCGAGCGCAAATGGGCTTTTTTACCGAGAAGTTATTGCCTCGATTTTTGCAGCCGTTTTTGAGTACTTGGCTTCGTAAAAAAGCATTGAAATGGAACAAAACCACTTTGGAAGTTTTGCAATCTATTACACAAAATAGAAAGTTGATTGCCGTGCTCACAGGGCAGTTTGGCGACTATGGTTTACCTCCTGCCGAAAGCAGTTTTATGATGCACGCCATTTTAGCAAAACATTACATGCGCGGTGGAAATTATCCTGTTGGCGGTGCAGGAAAAATATTTGAAACTATTGCACCTGCTATTTGTGAAGCCGGAGGCGAAATTTTTGTAAACGCTCCAGTAAAAGAAATTATTTTAAAAAACAACAAAGCTATTGGTGTGAAAATGGAAAGCGGAGAAGAATATTTTGCGCCAACTATTGTGAGCAATACCGGAATAAATACCACTTTCAAAAAATTGCTGCCGAAAGAAATTGTGCAGCAAAATCATTTAGATAAAAAACTAACGCAGCTTACTCCTTCTGTTGGGCATGTGTGTCTTTACATCGGGTTAAGGCATTCAAAATCTTCGTTGAATTTGGGCAAAGCAAACTATTGGATATTTCCTGATAACTACGACCACGATCTAAATATTAAAAACTATCTCGCCAATCCGGATAGCGAAATTCCTGTTGTTTATATATCATTTCCATCGGCAAAAGATCCTGCTTGGGAGGCTGAATTTCCTGAACGCTCCACTATTGAAATTGTTACGCTTGCGCCTTACGAATGGTACGCAGCATGGAGCAACCAACCTTGGAAAAAAAGAGGACAAGATTACGAAGCGCAAAAAGAAAAACTAAGCCAGCGACTACTCGAAAAACTATTTGAGCAAGAACCGCAACTGCGCGATAAAATTGATTATTACGAACTCTCTACACCACTAAGCACCAAGCATTTCACTAATTACGAAGTAGGTGAATTATATGGCATTAACCACGATGTGAAGCGCTTTAGCCAAACTTTTTTGCGCCCAAAATCACCAATTAAAAACTTGTATTTAACCGGGCAAGATATTGTGAGCTGTGGTGTGGGCGGAGCGCTTTCTGCCGGATTGCTCACCGCTTCTGCCATTACAGGAAAAAACTTAATGAAGCGGTTGAAGTAATAGCCTCTTCAACTTAAATGTTTATTCACTCCTAAATTAGAGTCTCTAAAAAACAATTTAAAGTAGAACCTACTAAGGAATTAGAACTTTAAATCCCCTTGCCCCAACATTCATAATATAAAGACCAGAGGTAAGTGGAAGTGAAAGATTACTACTATACTCATGAACTATTTCTCTCCCTAAAACATCTCTTATATATATATCGCTTGCTTTATTTAGCATTACATTTAATACATTACTACTCACATAATATTTATTTACTATAACTTTTGTTTCATCAATTCCCGAAATATTGACAGTTAAGCGATTTGATTTAATAAATAATGGCGTTTTTGCGCTTCTCCACGCTGTAGATTGACATCCATTATCATTATAAACATACCAATAAAATATTCATCGCCATTCTGGAAGTTTGGATCTGTATATGTAAGACTCGCAGTGCTATCAATCAAGCTAAAACTCCCCAAACTATTTCGCTTATAAATATAATAACCACGTAAGTTAGGATCTGCCCCATTCCAGCTTAAATTATTACCATTTGCTTGCAAGTGTATTGTAGTTATTTGGTTACCTTCTGAACAAAAACCTCCTTCTAATTTATAAGTATATTGCTGTGAAGCTGTATTGGCTGTGATGTCTGTAAACACTAAACTATCTCCTGGGTTAATAGTGCCTACTGTTTGCCACGAATTAGTTGTTGCTTTCCGTTTTACCGTTATTGAGGCGATCCCAGGCAGCCAAGAACTGTCAATATAAATTACAGAATGATTATTGGAGTCACTCGTTATTGCACATATTTTAGGCTTGCCATAAATTATTACATAAAAACTTGTGTCGTACCCAACCGACCACATTCCAGAGGTTACACAATGGGCAGTTGCCACTCCTTCTGTTCCAGCAGGAAATATTGTGCCAGGCTCAGAAACACTAACACCATTGAAGCTAACATATCCTAGTAATCCATTACACACAGAATGCCCACTAATAGCTTCACATAGTCGTAACGTATCCAGTGAATAACCTTTAGCACAAAAGAGGGATAAAAACAAACCGATTATGAATAGCTTTTTCATAACACAGAATTTAGAGTTTAAAAGAGATTTCCTTATCAAAAGAAATAATAATCTTTTAAATTAAAAAATACGACAACTCCCTTACCCTCTATATGTAAAGATATTACTTTAATCACTCCTAAAACCAAAAAAACTACTCTAAACGCTGCTAAGCATTATTCTAAATCCACGTATTTAGAGTACACCACTTGCTTTTGGAAATAGGTTTTGAAACCTGGAACAGCAGCGGTATCTAATACAGTTGTAAACGGTGAAATTTGAATTAAGCCAAGCGACCTGCCTGTACCTAAAGTTTGCATTTCTTCTTTAGAGAAAACACAGCTCTTAGCATTTGGCCCTTTTACCTTACGTATGCTGGCATTTGGTCCAGAAAGCACAAAAACAGTAGAGTCAGCAATAATGGTATCGCCAGCCATGAGTATAAAATTTTCTTGAGTGTTTATCTTTTTATCCTGAATAGTTGGCTTTGCAGGGAAAGGTGTTCCATCAGTAACGTTTACTACAGGAATTCCGGTAGCAGTATCGCCCGTTGCTTGCCAAACAGCCCAGTTATTAGTGAAAGAAACGCCCTCTGGCACATTGCCTAAATTTTTAAATTTGTAATTGCCTTCGCCATCTTTTTCCAATGGCCAAGTGTTGAGTGTAACATCTCCGGCATTCACTTTTTGCCCGGAACTATTTTTGAAAAATCCAAAACCATCTCCTACTTTGTACTCGCTGCTTTGTCCGTAAGCATTGGTGCTTGAAACATAAAAAAGCGAAGACTTAAAAAAGAAACCGGCATCATCAGGAATTGATGTAGCAGGCGCTGTGTTCTTTGGCGTTGGCACATTGTTTTCTTCTGTTTTGTTGCAAGATGTAGCACCAAACGCAATTGCTACCGCAACTGATAAAGAGAGGAATATTGTTTTCATTTTTTATTTACTGTGAGGTGAAAATAAAAATTCAAATAGAAATTAAAAGTTTCACCATAAAAACATGTTTAGCGTAATAGCGTGATACTTCCTTTAAAGTCATTCTTTGAATAATTATCAATCCAAGTAATTTTTAAAGAATAAACATACACACCGCCCGGCAAATATTGCCCGTTGTACATTCCGTCCCACTTAAAGTTTTTGTCGTAGGTATCATATACTTTTTCGCCCCAGCGGTTGAATATTTGAATGTGCATTTGTTTCCACGCATCTTTGTTTCCATACAATTCAAAAAACGCATTTCTGTTATCGTTTCCTCCCGGGCTAAAAGCATTAGGAACAAACACCGGATAATCAGGAATTACTGTAATATTTACGGTATCTTCCCACACACAGCCGTTGGTATCAATTCCCGTAATAACGTATGGCATTGAAGCTAATGGCGAAGCAATAGTTGTGGCGCAATTTCCGCAACTTAAATATTGGTTTGGCCTGTAAATATAGCTTGATACTTGTGTTCCGGGCGAATTGGCTACTTCAATTTTCACCTTGCCACCAAGCGGAATAAATGTATCGTTTGGCGAAGCATATATTTTGAAAATAGAATCGTTTAGTACTTCTAAAGTTGTATCTGCTTTGCAGTTTCTGCTGTCGCTCACCGTTACGGAATATGTTCCTGAAGGAAGGCTCGTAATATCTTGCGTAAGCGCACCATTGCTCCATTGGTAAGTTACATTTCCGATAGCACCAGTTTGCACCATGTAAATCGCTCCGTTTTCTAAAGGCGGGCAAAGCACATTCATCACCAAAGGCATGAGTGTAATTCCCGGAAGTTCATTTACAAAAATATTTTGTGTATCAATGGTGCAGCCTCTGCTATCCGTAACCGTAAGATTATAAAGTCCTGAAACCAATCCAGAAATTGCACTGCTATCTGCATTTGCGGGATTCCAATTGTAGTGATAAGTTGGCGTTCCTCCACTTGCAGTTGCCGCAACTGTGCCATCGCTAAAATCTTTACACGAAACCGGAGTTGTAGCCACGCTTAAAGCTAAAGGCGTTGGTTCGGTAATGTTTATGTTTTGAAGAGCAGCCGTACAATTGTTGGCATCTGTAACTGTTACGCTGTAACTTCCTGCGGCTAAATTGCATGCAGTAGAATCGGAAGTTGAATTAGACCAAGTATAGCTGTAAGCTCGTGTTCCTCCTGAAGGTTTCACATAAATACAACCGTTAGTTTCACCATTGCAAGCAATATTCACCGTAGAATCTGTTACTGCTAATTGCGCAGGCTCTTTCACACAAATAGTTGCCGAAGCGGCAGCACAGTTTGTAATATCGTGAACAGTTACCGTGTAGCAGCCGGCAGCTAAATTTGCAATATCTTCCGTTGCTACTCCGTTGCTCCAAGCTGTTGTCCAAGGTCCACTCAATCCTGATATTGTTATATCAATCGCTCCATTGTTTCCACCAAAGCAACTAACATTTGTAATTACAGAATCGATAAAGGTAGAAGCCGGAGGGCCCGGAATAATAAATTCTAAAGAGTCAATACAATTATTCGCATCAACCATATAAGCTTTAGTAGGTCCGGCACACAAACTATCTTGTGTGTTTCCGGTTGGATTTCCGGCAAGTGCCCACACCACCGTCATGGTTCCGGTTCCGCCACTTGCATCAACAGTTGCCGCGCCATCGCAAGCCGAAGGGCAAGTAGTTCCAGTTGTATCTAACAGTACTGGAACTATCGGTTGTGGTTCAAAAATATCTCCGCTTGCTATTGCTGTGCAATTAGAAGATAAATCTGTTACCGTTACCGTATATTTTCCGGGACAAAGTCCTGTAATTGCTCTTGTTGCTTGTCCGCTGCTCCATGCAAAACTATTGTTTCCGCTGCCGCCAATGCCGGCAACTCGAATTGTTCCGTTGCAAGCACCGTTACATAAAACCGGAGTTAAACTATCAATATAAGCTGTGAGCCCGCTGCCTGCGCCAATTACACCATTTCCAATTGCAGTACAGCCTGTTGAATTATCGGTAACTGTTACGTTATATCCTCCAACACCTAATCCTGTTACAAAAGAATCAGTATCTGCAATTGGCGATTGCCAAGCATAAACATAACTTCCTGTAGGATTTGGAACTGCTTTTATGGTTCCTGTTGGCCCACAAGTGGCAGGAGTAGTTACAAAACTAAGCGTTGGTGGCGGCTTCACCACTACTTCAAAAAACGTGTCGGCAACGCATAAACCTGAAGCACTATATCCGGTTAAGAAATAATTAAAATTGGTTGGTGGTTTTGCCACTACGGTTGCTGCGGTTGTACTACTTAAATAAGTTGGTGGTGTCCATTCATATCGCACTGCTCCAGTAGCCGTAATCGTAGCGCTATCGCCCGGGCAGTAACCCAAATAGCCATTAAATGCTAATGTTGGATATGGATCAACCCACACATAAACTGAATCATAAGGTGAATAACCGCAACATGATGTGCTGATGCGCATTTTCACTTTAAAAATTCCAGGCGTATTAAATTTCAAGCCTAAAACTTCATCGTATTGAGGACCAGCGTAAGTATTTACAGCTAAAGCTCCTCCAAAATCCCAAAAGAAAGAATCTGCACCGGGAATCACACCATAAAAATCTGCGATTTGACCTTGGCAAAGCACAAAAGTATCAGATACGCCAATTCTTGTTGCCGAAGCATCAATATCCGGCACATAGCTGTTTGCATCTATTGGAATAATGGTGAAACCAGTGTAATTATTACTGCTGTAAACAATATCTTTTCTACCAAAGGCTGTATATTGAAGTGTAACACTTGCGCCATTTCCGGTATTTGGCGAACCGCCTGCGCCAAAATTCCAAGCACCTGCCGAGGCAGAAGAAAAAGTAATATTCCGATAGGTACAATTTGTGTTGGTGGCTGAAATAGTAGGCTGGGCAGCCAAATTAAATTTAGTAGGATTGTTTATTCCTATGCTAATAGTTTGCGAAGTGCCACCATTGATAACAACAGGCACAATACCGTTTGAAACTATTCCTGCACTTGCACCATTAGCTCCCGGTTGTCCATTGCCGCCTTTTCCGCCATTTCCGCCATTTCCACCGTTTCCACCTTTGGAGCTGCTACATGAACCTGTAGTGGTAATACCTATGGCTCCAGGTGTTCCTGCCGTTCCAGCTACTCCTATTCCGCCATTTCCACCCGCTCCCGCAAGGTTTGTATTGATATCGCAATCTGTGAATTTGGCTCCTGCACCGTTATTAAATAAATATACGGCAAAGCAGCCACCACCGCCAAATCCGGCAGTTCCTGCCGCTCCACCATTTCCGCCATTTCCGCCATTACCACCATTGGGAGTTCCGTTTATGCTACAGGTACAATCAGTGCCTTTAGTGCCTCCACCGCCTCCACCGCCACCGCCTCCTGCGCTTCCATTTGTGCCGTCAATTCCCTTTCCTCCTACTTGGAAAAACTGAGTTGTAGTAGGCGCGGTTGGATTTGTTGCGGGTCCATCTGTTCCTACAACTCCGGCAATTCCATTTCCACCATTTCCACCGCTCATGGCATCTGCACCGCAACCGAAAATGTTACATCCATCACCTATTGCTGCTACACCTCCTGCGCCTCCTGCGCCTCCTCCATTTGAACCTGCTGTTCCTGCTGTTCCCGCATTGGTTACTAAATTACAACCCGTGTTTGGATTGCCATTAGCTCCTGCGCCTCCAACTCCGCCTGTGCCGGTTAATCCCACACCATTAATCCCGTTTCTACCTCCGGTAGCTTTGCCGGGTATTATTTGGCATCGCACAAAATCGTAATTAGAGCAATTGGTAATATGAAAAACATAGTTGCTATAACCGGAACTGTCTGCAGGTAAAAGTGCCGGACAATCGGCAGTTTCAAAAGTTAAATCTTGAAATCTGAAATAGGATTGGCTATTCATGTAAATTGCAACCAATCTTTTTTCAGCAATAGTTGTTCCTTCCATATTTAAAGCACTTCTATAGATTCTTGTAGCGCCCGGAGTACTTGTTTTTGTCCATGTAGTCGGGTCGTGTCCGCCTTCCATTGTGGTGTAACTGCTAATATTGGTTATGGCACTATCAATGGTGTAAGTTCCTACTGCCAATTTTATTAAGGCATTGTTGCACTGTGCTTTTGCGATAGCGCCTTTTAAATTAGTAGGATCTGCCATTCCTCCGGTTCCTGTGCCTGTTGGTGTAGCATAAATTACTTGGCAACTTTGCGGTGGTGGCGGTGGGCTGCTCGTAATATTTACGATAGCCGTATCACTCGGACAACCATCTACATTGTAAGCTACTACTTTGTAAACTGTACTGTTAGTTGGTGAAGCAACTACAACTTTACAAGTGTCGCAATTTAAACCTGCTGAAGGAAACCACTTTTGCGTTACCGCACCATTAGTAGTAGCAGTAAGCTGAATAGAAGCTCCGGCACACAAAGTAGCATTGGCAGGAAAAACAGTAACACTTGGTGTAACACTTCTTTTTACTAAAACTTGATCTGTTTTTACACAACCATCAGTGTAAGTAACTGAAAATGTATAAACCGTAGTTTGTACCGGATTTACTGCCCAAGTTTGTCCGTTGTGTGTAGTTACCCCATCGCCCCATACATAACTTTGTACATTAGCGGGAGGTGCAGTAGTAGAGCCGCTTAGCGTTGTAGTTTGTCCCGGGCAAAGCGACACATCGGGTCCGCCTACCGCAGGTGGCTGCGGACAAGGCAAAACAACAATGGTATAAGAACGAGTTCCTTGTCCGGTAATAGGGCAGTTATTATCTTTTACCGTAACTGTAAAAATATGTGTTCCCGTATCTGCTTGTGTGGTTTGCCAGCAAAATGTTCCGGTTGGGTGATTGGCTGAAGTGCTTGTGAATGTTGCTCCGGGAATAGATTGATCCCAATTCATGGTTACTACATCTCCTGCATCGGCATCGTTACTATTCACATCGAAACAAATATTTTGCCCTGCGTAAATTGAAGTAGTAGTGTTAGATGTTCCGTTTATGCCAGAAGCAGTTGGGTTTTGATTGCTGCAGTTTATTATGGTGTATTGAATATCGCGAACAATAGTACTAATGAGCTGCCCATTTCTGTATTCTTTTATTTGTACCGCAATAACCGCTACTTGAGTTTGAGTGGGCGTAAAGTTCACATCTCCATTTGTTGAATTTATAGTGATTCCGCCACTGGTTGCAAGTGGGTTATTTACGTTATATGGATTTTTGTAGGTTACGTTTCCGGAAGTTTGCTGCGGTGTTGCAAAAGAAAAAGCTAAAGAGTCGCCATCTAAATCTGTTCCTCCCGGGTTAAAACTTACAGGCTGATTGATACAAGTAAAAGGCACGGGCGGTACCGTAAAAATTGGGGAACTATTACACGGGCTTAAAGTATTATCTATGGTAGTAGTTACATACATATCGTTGCTGCCCGGATTGGTGAGTGTGTTTATCGCATTGTTTCTGCAACAGCTTGTCCAGCCAAAAACCCAATCGTTACCGCAACCCGGAGGTAAAGTTACGGTTCCTTGATAAACAAATTCTTGTACTCCGTAAGGTAAATTTCCGTTTTGGCAAACAGAACTTTGTCCCGGGCAAGTTGGCGTAATATCTCTTGGAAAGCCCGTTACCAATTGCATAGAAACCGAACTGGTTACATTACACTGTGTTGATTTATACGATACCGATTGAAACGAACCTGCATCAACACCACGGCAGTCGCGATAAACTTTAAGTGTAAGCTTATACTGACCAGAGCCTAAACACTCGTAAGTGAGGTCAGCGCCCATCAAGTGGGTTGCGTTAGATTTCTGAGCTGCAAATGCAAATAAAAAAGCAAGAATTGCAGGTAGAATTTTTTTCATTAAAAATTGATTTTTCCCGATTAAAATATACTAATAGAAATAGAGATGTAAAGAATTCTACTTCCGTTGCTAAACAAAGAAAAAAATAAGTTTCTATGTAGTTTTGTTACACAAAATTTTTATTGAAAATTTGGGTTAGAAGAAACCTTCAACTATTCATCTTTTTCGCTTGCAGAGCGTACATCTTGATTGCGTTTCACATTTCCCATATCTAAATTTTCCGCTACCGATATTTTACCAAAGCCGTACTTTAGTTTCACTTCATCAATTGCTTTGTATAAATCTGTTTGTTCTTCATTAAACATTTCCGACTGTTGATTGCCTTTTATGAGTTCAGAAAATCTAATTCCCAACAAGCGAATTTTAGTTCCTGTTTTGTAGAAATCTTGAAACAAATGAAGAAGACTTTCTGTTAGTTTTTTGGTAGAAGCAGTATAGCTTATTTGCGTTTGCTTGGTTATGGTTTTGAAATCGGGGAAGCGCAATTTTAGTGTGATACAAGAAGTTAGCATTTCTTCTTTACGAAGTTCTTGAGCCAACTTTTCGGCAAGCATAACAATTACTTTTTCAAGCCATTCTTTTTGGTTGGTGTCAATATCAAAAGTGCGTTCCACACTCAGCGATTTCGATTCTTGATACGGCTCAACTAAACTGCGATTGATGCCTCTTGCGCTATTGTATAAAAACATACCTTGTTTTCCGAATTGCTTCACCAATTTCTCTAATGAAACTTCACGAAGTTCAGCAATGGTTTTTACTCCAGTTTGGTTCAACACTTGCTCTGTTTTTTCTCCCAAAAAAGGAATTTTACGTATTGAAAGTGGTGAAATAAAATCAAGAATTTTTTCTTGTGGAATAAAAAGGTGTCCGTTTGGTTTTGCTTGATTGGTTGCCATTTTTGCTATCATTTTATTTGCTGAAAGCCCAAATGAAATTGGCAACTTGGTTTCTTCCATTATTCTACTGCGAATTTTTTGCCCATAACTATAGCAGCCAAAAAATTTTTCCATTCCGGAAAGGTCTATGTAAAACTCATCAATAGAAGCTTTTTCATAAAGCGGTGTCATGTCGGCAATAATGGAAGAAACCCACTTAGAATATCGGCTGTATTCTGCCGAACTTCCTGAAACAAAAATAGCCTGAGGGCATAGTTTTTGAGCTTGTTTTGAAGGCATAGCAGAATGTACGCCAAAGGCTCTTGCTTCGTAGCTGCAAGAAGCTACCACACCACGATTTGCAGAGCCGCCAACAATCACCGGTTTGCCTACCAGCGATGGGTCTAAAATTCTTTCAACCGATACAAAAAAAGAATCTAAATCTGCATGTAAAATATACCGTTGCTGCTCCACCAAACGAAGGTACAAGAATGACAATAAAAAAGCCACCTTTTTATTGGTGGCTTTTTCTTTCGTTTGTTTATATTACTGCTATTAGTGGAATTGACCTTTAGGTGTTTCAACTCCTGTAACCATTATTATTGTTTTATTCGTTGTATCAATAATTTCGTATTTTAATTCATACCCAATAACTGAACCGTTTAAGTATTTGCCATTCACAGTTGGTCCTTTTAATAATGTGCCGCCACCCTCTAAATACAACTTCACATTATCAAAACTCATCGTATCTCCAGGAACTTCTTGACGAAAAGTTGCTTCTGTTGTACTTGTTTTGGTAATGATTGCTTGTGGATATGGATCGGCAAAAAAGAATTGTTGATCCAAAAAAGTTAGTTGAAAAGTGTCTGCTACAACTTTGTACTTGTATGTGATATAGTTTGTAGTAGAAACAAATTTGTAAGTTCCCTCAACTATGTTTCCTGCATCTGGTTTATTGCACGCATTTTGAACTATAACAAAGCAGCAAAGTGCAGCTATTACTAATATATTTTTCATGTTTTGTTAATTGCTTTTCGGTAATTAAAATTGGTAAGAGAATTGTGCGGTATAGTTTCTTGGTTCACCATAGTAACCCATGCGGTAGGTGTATTCCCAGTTCAACAAGTTTTTAATTAAGAAACCAACTTTTAGTTTGGGTGTTATGTTCCAAGAGAAAGTGGTATTTAAAATCATATCGCCTTTTATTGCTTTGTTTTCTTGTCTTTTACGGTATTCTGACAAGCCTGAGAACGGTGATGCATTAAATCCTTTTTCAAAACCAACAAAAAGCTCACTGGCAAAAGCATAGTCAATATTTTCAACATAGCTATTGTATTGCATATTAAAATTCCACTCAATCACTTTGTACCTAACTGTGTAATCGAAACGGAAAGTATGCTTGTTTCTATACTTCAACACATTGGTAGCAGATGAAGAAGTTGCTGCGTAAGAATTTGTATTGGCAACTTGAGAGGTGTCTTTACCGGCAACTCTTACTTTGTCGCCAAATACATTATATAGTTCTAAGTCATTTTTCTCCCAATCAGCTTTTGCAACTTTAGGGTCAATAAAGGTGTAACCAAATATAAAGTTCATAGTAACATCGTTGCCTACTTGACCGTTTACAGCTCCCAAAATTTCAGTTCCCAAAATTCTTATGTTGCCAATATTTTGCGAAGAAAATCCAACACCAAACAATGGGTCGAGCGGTTTATTGGGGCGATAGTTAGGGTTAGCTGCTCCGCCAACAATATCGTACATTGTGTTTCCGAACTGCCCGAATGTAAATTCCATCATATTGGTGTAGCCGTTGTAAAAACCTGCCACATCAACAAATCCACTCCATTTGCCAAACTTAAACCCTTGCTTTAAACCTAACTCTGCACTGTAACCTTTTTCAGGCTTCACTTTAGGGTTTGGATAAATACCGATTGCGCCCACGCTTGTGCGGATATATTTTTCAGCAATAGTTGGGTAACGGAAACCTTGCCCAAAAGATGCTCTAATATAAGTTGCTTCTGCTGCTTGGTAGTTTGCGCCTACGCGGAACACAGGATAAGGTAAATCTTTTAAGCTATTATCTTTTTCAATTTGGAAATATTCCCAACGAGTACCTAAAGTAATGTTTAGGGTTTTAATAATTTTCATATCCACTTGCGCATAAACAGCAGCGCTGTAGCCCACTTTGTTTCCAAATAAAGAGCCGCTTGCACCTTCCGGGCTGGAAACTTTATCGTGCGTTCCAACCAATCCTGCCATAAAGTTCAGGTTAAAGTTTTCTTTCTTTTGGAAAAATGGTCTTGAGTATTGAAATTCTCCATAATACTTGGTAGGAATAGAACCTTGCCCTGTGTTGTTATAGTTTGGAGAAGTAAAAATTCTTCCGCGCAACAAAAAGTGGTTTTCGTGTTTGTCGTAGTAATCAACAAATGGATCTACGGTTGCACGAAAAGTTCTATAAACACTTACTGAATTAGGCAATGGTTTATATGCCAAAGAGTCAATACCTGCCCAAATAAAAAATGTTTTTCCCCAGCTATGATATGCAGTAACGTTTACGCCCATGGTTAAGCCTTGCACTTGCTTCACGCGCCAGCGGATTTTGGCATTTGCTCTAATCCAACTTGCATCACTTGAGTCTAAATATCCTTTATTGCCATCGTAAGCAACACCGGTTACTAAATCTACTTGCCCTAATTTTCTTCTATCAGCAAAGTTAAGGTTTCCAAAAGCATGTGTTTTGCTATCCCAAGTTTTAGCCATAGACGAATTAGCTCGTGGACCTTCGTACAAACCGGCTGACATCTGTATGCGAGTGTATGGTTCGTTTCCCGGAACCGCTGTACGCGCATTGATAATACCATTTAAAGCGGAAGAACCGTAAAGTGCAGATGCCGCACCTTTAATAATTTCTACTTGTTCAATATTTTCAACCGGAATGGCACTCCATTTTGCATCGGCAGCATCGGCACTCATTATCGGCATATCATCGTACAAAATTGCTACGCGGCTACCTGCACCATAGCTCCAGCCCGCGCCACCGCGAATATTTGCCTGCCCGTCCACAACAGTAACTCCCGGCACACGGTTCATACCTGCATCTAAAGAGTTTAAGTTATTGTTTTTTAAGAGGTCACTTTTCAATACGTCAATGGAAACGGTTTCCTCACTCATTTTCTTTTCGTATTTACTTCCGGTTACAACCACCACATCCATTAGTCTTTCACTTTCTGCAAGCTTCACATTCAATGTTTTAGTTTCGCCTTCGGCTAAAGTTACTTTAATGCGTTTTTCATCTTTGCCCACATACTTATATAGTACGGAATAAGTGCCAGCAGGAAGCGAAAGTTCGTAATTGCCATCGTAATCGGTAACAGCTCCTAAGCCTTTTGAGGCGTTCACAATAACGTTGGCGCTAATTAAGCCTTCGCCTTGTTCATCAGTAACCTTACCAACTAATTTGGCATTTTGAGCATGGAGTGTAATAACGGAGAGCGTAATTAAAAGTGCAAAAATTTGCTTCATGTTCGTTTGTATAATTTTAACCAAAAATTTTCAAGACGGGCAAACCTAAATTAAATCCCCGAATGTGCAAATTCATTTAACTTGTGAATTATTAAATAATAAAATGCCGTATTATGCACAAAAATTGATGATGAAAAATTTAACCATACTATCTTACAACGTAAATGGAGTGCGCTCCGCAGAAACCAAAGGGTTGAGCAGTTGGCTAAAAACCATTGATGCAGATATTGTGTGCCTGCAAGAAATAAAAGTGAGCCGCGAAGATTTTTCTGATGAGCCATTTAAAGCATTAGGCTACCATTGTTATATTTTTCCTGCGGTGAAAAAGGGATATAGCGGAGTGGGAATTTTTACCAAAGTAAAACCGGATAATATTGTTGAAGGAATTGGTTACGAACCATTTGATAGTGAAGGGCGAAATTTGAGATTGGATTTTGGCGACCTAAGTGTGATGAGTGCTTACTTTCCGAGCGGCACCACAGGCGATGAACGCCAAGCAGTGAAAATGCAATACTTAGAAGATTTTTATAACTACATACATCACTTAAACAAGGAAAGAAAGCGGATAATTGTAGCCGGAGATTACAATATTTGCCATACTGCCATTGATATTCACGACCCGGTGCGCAACAAAGATGTTTCCGGTTTTAAACCCGAAGAGCGCGCTTGGATGGAAAAGTATTTTACTACCGGATTTACCGATAGTTTTCGTTTTAAAAACCCAAAAGCGCTGAACCAATACAGTTGGTGGAGCTACCGCGCAAATGCCCGTGCAAACAACAAAGGCTGGCGTATAGATTACATTGCCGCCACCGACAGCCTACGCAACAATATTACAGAAGCAGGTATTTTGCCCGAAGCCAAGCACAGCGACCATTGCCCTATTTTGTGCAAGTTAGCTTTGTAAAACCTCCTACCGATTTTTGTTCCTCTCTAATACCTTATTTTAATGCTGCTATTGGTATGCGTTTAAATTCGGTAGGGTATAAAATATCTTGGCTAAAGCTTTATAATAAAAGCCAGTTTAAAAAAGGCAGGGCGGTTATCAATAGGTGTGCCTGTGCCTGTGGCATTTGTAGTGCCAGTATGTGTATGTGCGCCACCGGAAATAGTACCTGAAGGCGTACCGGCAGAAGCATTTGCAACACTCACCGAACCTGCGGGTGTACCGGCAGAAGCATTTGCAACACTCACTGAACCTGCGGGTGTACCGGCAGAAGCGGCAGTTACGCTTACCGTACCCGTAGCAGTTAAAGTATGTGTATGCGCTCCGGCATTTGCCGAGCTGAATGCTGCAATATCTAAAGAGTGCGCGTGATCTCCGGTACTCGCAGCAGTACCTGAAACGGAGTGGGTATGTGCTCCAGCACTAAAGGTTCCATTATGTGTGGTATTGCTTCCTCTAGTGGGAGCCATCATATAATAATTATTTTGTCTATCTCCAGAACCATCTGGCCAACCATTGTCAGCTAAGTTTAACTCGTGTGTATGTGCACCAGCACTTGCAGCCGTGCCTGAAACTGTGTGTGTATGTGCTCCTGTACTATTTGTATTAGTAGAAGGAGGATCAATAGAATGTGTGTGTGTGCCATTAGAAGAAGAAGTAACGGAATTGCCTGCGAAAGTAGCAGTGTGCGTATGGGTTCCTAAAGCTGCACCTGCAAATGTTGCAGTGTGAGAGTGGTCGCCTAAAGCTGCACCTGTAAATGTTGCTGCGTGAGAGTGATTGCCTAAAGCCGCACCTGCAAATGTCATACTTGGAGTGGTAGAGCCTGTGGTAAAACCATGTGTATGCGAGGGCAACTGGGCAGTGGTAAGCGTTGTGTTGTTTGCACCTCCCGTAGTGTTTATATCGTAAGTAGAGCTTACTCCCATTATAAACCTATCGGTTAAGTCGGGAGTGCCGCTGCTGCCATCGCATAATGCCCAACCAGTTGGTATATTTGCTTTTGTGCCGCTCCACATTACTATTACACCTTGCGGTATAGAATTATTTACCCATGTGCCATCGCCACGCAAAAAGGTTGTGCTTGTTGCCCCGCTTGGCAGTTTGGCAATGGTTACTGCATTATTTGCAATTTTTGCAGTTGTTACTGCATCATTTGCTAATTTGGTATTGTCTATTTTTCCTGCATCTACTATTGGGGCAGGATAGTTTCCGGTTAAATCGCCACCGGCTGCTCCGGTTGGCGGGCCGCCTGCTCCATCACCTACGGCTTTCCAAGCAGTACCGCTCCAAAAATCGGTGCGGTTTAAATCAGTATCAAATACCAGCAAGCCTTTATTGGCAGATGCCGGAGATAAAGCATTTTTTTGGGAAGTAGTTAAACGCGGTATATAAAAGCCTTTATTGGTAATATCTGTACTAAAAATAGCTTTTGCTGTATCGGCAGTAACATTTCCTGCCACAAAACCGCGTGTGCCTATTACTTTGTCGTTGGCTTTGGCATTTCCTGCCACATCTAATTTTTGTTCGGGATTAGAAGTGCCAATTCCTACCCTGCCGCTTTGGGAGTAAGAAGATGTAATTGAAAATAATACAATTGCTGCTAATAATCAATAGTTATTCATGAGTCGAGTTTTTTTATCCGTTATATTCATTTAGCGCTATAATAATAAAATAATGGTAAAAATAAAGAATCTTATAGCTCTTAATATTTACTTTATACGATTACTCTTTAAAAAGGTTCATTTTCCCAAAAAAGCAACTTACATAACAAGATTATCTGTGTAAATATTTATATTTTCTCAGCAGCAGCATCATGCAGCCATAGTGAAAAAGGTTGGAGTTCTTTAATCTTTGTAAGGCTTTGCTACGCAATAAAACTTCTACTGTATAATTTGAATACTTAGTAAAAAATTTATCTTCGCACGCAATAAAATTAAATAAAGAACATGGGAAGAGGAGATAAACGCAGCCGCAAGGGTAAGATTTTCAAAGGCTCTTTTGGCAATTCACGTCCGCAAAAAGTAAAAAAAACTACTGCTTCGGCAGAAGAAACAACAGTAGCAGCTAAAGCAGCCAAACCTAAAAAGGCTGCCGCAGAAACTACAGAGAAAAAAGTAGCCAAAAAAGCTCCGGCTAAAAAGGCTGCTGCTCCAAAGAAAAAAGCAGATAGCGCAGAATAGTTTCTTAAAAGAAAAATAATTTTTAGAAGCTCCGCAAATGTTTTGCAGGAGCTTTTTTGCTTTATGTTACTACAAAAAAAGTATTGCCAAAAGCGATGAAACCGAAATAGCTACCCATAAAATAAATCCTTGTAAAATTGGATTAAAGCCTACCGAACTTATTGTTTTTTTAGATAAGCCTGCCCCGATTAAAAATAAAGTAACCGTTAATCCTTTTTTAGCAACAGCAACAATACTGCTACTAAAATCTTGCACAAATGGTACATAAGTATTAATGAAAATTGCCAACACAAACAATCCAATAAAATAAGGAATTTGAATTTTCTGGTCTTTAGACTTAAAGAAGATACCACTCAAAAATGCCACAGGAATAATCCATAAAGCACGTGCCAATTTTACGGTTGTTGCAATTTGCAGCGCTTCGTTTCCATACACACTTGCTGCGCCAACCACCGAGCTTGTATCGTGTATGGCAATGGCGCTCCAAAGCCCAAAATCTGCTTGCGAAAGTTGTAGTTGTTTGCCAACCATCGGGAACACGAGCAACGCCACCGAATTTAGAATAAACACAATACCCAAAGCAACACTTATTTGTTTTTCTTCTGCTTTAATTACTGGTGAAACTGCAGCAATGGCACTGCCTCCGCAAATTGCTGTACCGGTAGAAACAAGAAAAGATGTTTTTTCATTTATCTTAAAAAGTTTACCGAGAAAATAACCCAAAATAAGCGTACCGAAAATAGAAACAACCGTAAATAAAAAACCTTCTTTTCCGGCTTTTAATGCGGTGTTTACATTCATGCCAAAACCTAAACCAACTACCGAAACTTGCAACAGCAAGCGCACCGTTTTTGAATTGTATTGAAGAAATGGATGCCCAATAAGTTGTGCCAGCACTATACCCAAAAGCAAAGCAATTGGTGGCGAAGCAATAGGCGACAAACAGAATACAACTGCCAAAATAAAAATGACTTTTCTTGCATTGTCATTCAAATTCAAAAAGTAATCTTTATTGCTTTGTGTTTTCTGCTCCACCACTTTTAGGTTTTGAGTACGAAATTTAAAAAAGAAAAGTATTTAACGCTGCTAATATCTTGAGTTTGGAAATAATTAGAGTTTGAGCATAAAGATTTTGCGATACACAATCTCTTCACGCATATTTGCTGCTACATGAAAATTGTAATTCTTGGTTCTGCTCACCCTTTGCGCGGAGGTTTGGCTGCTTACAACGAACGTTTGGCGCGCGAATTTATTAAGCAAGGGCACAGCGTACAGATTTATACTTTCAGTTTGCAGTATCCCGAATTTTTATTCCCCGGAACAACTCAATACAGCGACCAGCCCGCTCCGGACGATTTATATATTCATGTAAAAGTAAACTCGATTAACCCATTAAATTGGTATGCTGTTGGGAAAGAAATTGCCAAGCTGAATGCCGATTTATTGATAATAAAATTTTGGCTACCTTTTATGGCTCCTTGCTTAGGAACCATTGCCCGCTTGGCAAAGCGCAACAAAAAAACTAAAGTAATTTCAATTTTAGACAATGTGATTCCGCACGAAAAAAGAATTGGCGACCTTTCGCTTATTCGGTACTTTGTGAATAGCGTTGATGCCTTTATTGCCATGAGCAAAAGTGTGCTGAATGACTTAGATAAATTTGACACAAAAAAACCACGCTTCTTTAATCCTCATCCGCTATTCGATAACTTTGGCGAACCCATTTTTAAAGCAGATGCTTACGAAAAATTAGGACTTGAAATAAGCACAGAATACATTTTGTTTTTTGGTTTCATTCGCGACTACAAAGGTTTGGATTTGCTTCTAAAAGCTATGGCTGATGAACGTGTGCGCAACTTAAATATGAAGTTGATTATTGCAGGTGAATTTTACACCGATTCTAAACCCTATTTAGAGCTGATTGAAAACCGGAATCTGCACGATAAAATTATTCTAAAAACAGATTTTATTCCAGATGATGAAGTGCGAAATTATTTCTGTGCAGCCGATTTAGTAACACAGCCGTATAAACATGCTACACAAAGCGGAGTTACGCAGATTTGCTATCATTTCAATCGCCCGATGTTGGTTACCAATGTTGGAGGTTTACCCGAAATTGTTCCCAACGGAAAAGTAGGTTATGTGGTGGAGCCAAACGAACTTTCCATTGCCGATGCTATTGTAGATTTTTATGCCAACCACCGCGAATTTGTAATGCGCGACAATGTGAAACTGGAAAAAGTAAAATACTCTTGGCAAACAATGACAGATAAGGTTTTTGAACTGTTTAAAATATTAAGTAGTTAATTTTATTTTATCTCAAATTCTCTAAAACTTTTAGTGTATTCATTTCAATTTTTAAAAAGAAATTTACCTTAGTAAAAAACTAAAAATTGGTTTACGGAAATTCCATAGTAGAAGATTTGCGCTACCGTTTTCGCGAAGGAGATATGGTAACTAAACTTATATTTCTAAATGTGGGCATTTTCTTTTTCATCAACATTTTAAAACTTGGCTTTTTCCTTTTTCAAAACAATACTACTTACTCGCTTATACTCCACAACTTATCGCTGCCTGCATCACTTCAAGCAATAGTAAAACAACCTTGGGCAATATTCAGTTACATGTTTGTGCACGAAGGCTTTTTTCATATCATTTTTAATATGCTTTGGCTCTATTGGTTTGGAGAAATTTTCGTATTGTACTTGGGTGATAAAAAAATTCTCCCACTGTATTTATTAGGCGGCATTTGCGGTGCGCTATTTTATGTTGCTTCTTTTAACTTAATTCCGGTATTTAAAACTAATGTTGGCAGCGCTGTTTTAATTGGTGCATCTGCAAGTGTTTTAGCTATTGTGTTTGGTGCTGTAGCGCTTAATCCAAACCATCAAGTTCGCATAATTCTATTAGGAGATGTTCGCATTAAGTACATTGCTTTATTTACGTTGCTTATTGATATTATTAGTATTCCACGCGGAAATGCAGGAGGTTACATTGCGCATTTAGGTGGAGCTTTCTGCGGCTGGTTGTTTATTCGCGCTTTGCGAAATGGAATAGATATTTCGCAGCCAATTACCAAAGTAGCAGAAGTGGTTAGCGCTCCATTTGAAGAAAGAGAACGGGTAAAAATATTACAGCAGGAAAGAATTAAAAACTTAAGAGAACACGCCATAAAACCATCTCGTGCAACATCAGAAATTCTTACCGAACAAGAACGTTTAGATAGTATTTTAGACCAAATTTCTCGCTCAGGCTACGATAGCCTTTCTGATGCGGATAAAAAATTCTTGTTTGAATACAGTAATAAATAGTTTTTCCAAAAATCACCTGTTTCTTACTCTATCCTCCTACTTACAAAATTGGAATAATACGTTTGCATCACATTTCACAAACTAAATTATTCTACAATGAAAAAATTATTCTTTTCTCTATTAGCCTTCGGGTTGTTTGCAGTTACTTCTTGTAACAAAACCAACAACAATACTACGCCATCTAGTTCATTGAATACACCACCACAAGTAAACACACCTTCTGATGCTTACGGTGCACTGGGTGTTATTCGTGTACAAACTACTTTCTCTACGCCTGCTACTGTGCCGGGAATTACTATTCCTCCAATTGATTTCGATATGGGAACTGCAGTTGCATTCTTTAGCAACAGCACTGGAAGTTCTACTTTTGTAGATGCAGGCAATATTTCAGTACAAGATTCTGCGCTTACGAAAGCTTCTAATAACGCCTATGCGTTTACACCAAAAGGTGTACCAGATGGAAGTGATATGGGAATTGCCACTTCAGGTGTTTCTACTTACAATTGGAAAGTTTCAGGAAGCAGCGATGTGCCGGCTTTTAACCAAAGCTTAAGCGGCACAATGCCTGTAATTGGTAGAATTTCAAGCTCTGATAACGTAACTACTTCGAACAGCTATACCGTTAGTGTACCAAGCTTACCTACAAATTGTGATTCAGTAATTTGGGTAATGCACGGGCCTTCAAAAAGTATAACCCATATTACTGCTCCACAACTTTCTTACACTTTCACTGCTGCTGAAGTAGGCTCTTTAGGCAAAGGTGATAATGCTGGTATAGTACAAGCTGCGGCATACAGAGTTACCAGCTTCACCCAAAACGCAAAGAAATACTACTACATACGCGAAACTTGCTCAACAAAATCTGTGTCTTTAAAATAATCGGCTCCGAATAATACTACGACACAACCCCGCTATTACACACAAATAATTCTTTGCTAAAGCCTTCGGTAATGACCTCCGAAGGCTTTTATTTTTAACCCATTTTTATCAAAATTCTTTTACGTTTGGAGAGTGAAATTTTTAAAAATCTTTTGGGCGCTATTTTTGGTTGGAATAGCTTGTTTTACGCTATTCTTTTACATGCTTAATGCAGAATATTTTGGAAGCCTTCCCAATTTTGAAGAACTCGAAAATCCCGAAAGCAGTTTAGCAACAGAAATTATTTCTACCGATGGTGTGATAATTGGAAAATATTACACACAAAATAGAAGTAATGTAGATTACTCTCACTTGCCACAGAATTTACGACAAGCACTTTTAGCAACCGAAGATGTTCGCTTTGAAGAACATGCCGGAATTGATTTTAGAGCATTGTTGCGCACCTTATTTTCGGGTGGCACAAAAGGTGGCGCAAGTACCATCACACAACAGTTGGCAAAAAATCTTTTTCCCCGAGAGCGCTTAAATAAATTTCAATTAGTAATACGAAAATTTAAAGAATGGATTATTGCCACGCGCTTAGAACATTCTTATACTAAGCAAGAAATTTTTGCCATGTATTTGAATACCGTAGAATTTAGCGACAATGCTTTCGGTATTAAATCTGCTGCCCAAACTTATTTCGGCAAGCCTGTAGATTCACTTAAAGTTGAAGAATCGGCAGTGCTTGTTGGTATGTTGAAAGCACCGTATCAGTATAATCCACGTTTGCATCCGCAAGCCTCTTTCAATAGAAGAAATGTGGTACTCGCACAAATGCACAAATATGATTTTCTAACCAAAACACAGTTTGATACACTTAGCAAAAAGCCGATAGCGCTTAACTTTCAACCACAGACACACGAAAGCGGCTTAGCTCCTTATTTTAGAGAATACTTGCGCTTATGGCTCAAAGATTATTTAGAGAAAAATAAAAAGCCAGATGGTACTTCGTACAATTTATACCGCGATGGTTTGCGCATTTATGTTACGCTTGATTCGCGCTTGCAGCGCTACGCAGAAGAAGCACAAGAGCAACATTTGAGTGAACTTCAAAAAATATTTTTTGAACATTGGAAAGATAAAGATCCTTGGAAAGATTTTAAAAAAGAATGGGAAGCTATTTACACACATTGTGAGCGCTACAAAGACATGCACGAAGGTGGCTTAAACCGAAGTGAAATTGACAAAGTAATGACCACGCCTGTGAAAATGAAAATATTTGCTTACGGTGGTGATAAAGACACTTTAATGACTCCAGCAGATTCTCTACGTTACTACCACATGATTTTGCAAAATGGTTTCATGGCTATAGATCCTGCAAACGGTTACATTAGAGCGTGGGCGGGCGGTATGGACTATCGCTATTTTCAATTTGACCACGTAAACATCAACACCAAAAGGCAAGTTGGTTCAACCTTTAAACCATTTGTATATGCCACCGCTATTCGCGATAAAGGCTATTCGCCTTGCTTTAAAGTACCAAACCAACCCGTAACTTTTGAAGCCGGAGATCCGCGCTTTGGACTATTGCAAGATTGGACACCAAAAAACAGCGACAACAAATACGGTGGAATGCTTACATTAAAAGAAGCCTTGGCAAATTCAATTAACACCGTAACCGCTTATTTAATGCACGAAATGACTCCTGATGCAGTAATTCAACTTGCGCGAAACATGGGAATAAGTAGCGAAATTCCTGCGCAACCTTCCATTGCATTAGGCTCAGCAGATATTTCTTTGTTTGAAATGGTTGGCGCTTACGCCACATTTGCCAATAATGGCGTTTATACCCAACCTATTTTTGTAACCAGAATTGAAGATAGAAATGGCAATGTTGTGGGTGAATTTACCGCTCAGCAAAAAGAAGTTTTTAATGAAAACACCAACTACACCATGGTTGAATTGTTGCGCGGTGTAGTGCAGCATGGAACCGGAGTTCGCTTGCGCTATAAATACAAATTGCCAGGCGATATTATCGGCAAAACCGGAACCACTTCAAACTATGCCGATGGTTGGTTTATTGGCGCAACACCACATTTAGTTGCCGGAAGTTGGACCGGTTGCGATGACCGCTACATTCGCTTCCGCGCTATGCAGTACGGGCAAGGCGCTACAATGGCATTGCCGGTTTGGGCATATTTTTTTCAAAGAGTTTTGAACGACAGCACACATTTTGCCGCAGACTTTAATGCCAAAGATGTATTTCCAATTCCCGAAGACCTGAACCCTTCTTTATTTGACTGTAACAAGTACAATCAAAATACCGGAACCAAAAAAGTAGGAAACGATTATGATTAAAGAACTGTTTTACCTTTATGGTTGAACTATTACGCCTGTAATTTTTGAACCAACCGGCAAATCAGTACCTCCGGCAACAACAGTTCCGATTTTAGAAAGTTCTAAGTTCTCAAAAGTTACTTTCTTTTTCCCGTTTACTGTACTTATTGTTACCACTCCACTGCTGGCAGTTGTGGTAAAATAATTTACGCCATCAAAAGTGGTGTTTTGTTGTGCTTTTCCTGCCGGTAACTCTGAAGTATGTCCATTAGGAGGTTGCATAACAGGATATTCACCATCTGCAGGCATAGAACTAAAGCCAACTGCCACTCTATCGTAAGTACTTGCAGCGCCAACGCTAAATCTTGCAATGTAGGAAAATTCATTGTTAGTAACCATACTTACATTGCTAATTGTTACTGTTTGTTCACTACCATCGGGTTTAATAATTTTAAAACTATTATCAGAAAGTCCTTTTGGGTTTGATTTTGTGCTACCGCTATCTTTTTTGCAAGAGCCTAATAGTAAAGTGCAAGCCACAATACCTAATAAAAAATTTTTCATCATCGCATTTTGTTTTTAAATATTTCTTGATGCGAATTGATACCAAAAAACAAAAGCAAAAAATACACATATTTCATATTTCTTACTACATCAAATTTGTTGGGTATAGTTTGAATGTTTATTCATTTTTAAGTGTTTCTTTATGAAATGGAAAACACCTCACCATTAGGAATTAAAAGTTGGGCTGAAGAAGATCGCCCCCGCGAAAAGTTGATTTTAAAAGGTAAAAGCGCTCTCAGCGATGCGGAGTTACTTGCTATTATTCTCGGATCGGGAAACGATAAAGAAACCGCAGTAGATTTAGCCAAACGCCTCTTACATTCCGTACAAAACAGCTTGTACGAGTTGGGTAAAAAAGATATTGAATCGTTGAAAAATTTTAAAGGAATTGGCGATGCAAAAGCCATTTCAATTATTGCAACATTGGAACTCGGCAGAAGGCGACAAGCAGAAAATGTATTGCAAAAAGCAATGGTGAAATCACCAAACGATGCATTTGAAATTTTGCAGCCACACTTAGCAGATTTACCTCACGAAGTGTTTATGGTTTTACTGCTCAATCGCAGAAATGAGCTAATTAAAAAAGTTCAAATTAGTTCAGGAGGCATTGCCGGTACTGTGGTTGATACCAAAATGATTTTGAAAGAAGCTATTCTAAATTTATGCTCCAGTATTGTTTTGGCACACAACCATCCGAGCGGAAACACTTCGCCTTCGCAAGAAGATAAAAAGATAACACAGCAACTAAAAGAGGCTTGCAAATTGATGGAAATTACACTTTACGATCACATTATTATTGGCGGCAAAAACTTCTTTAGTTTTGCAAATGAAGGCTTGCTTTAGTTCCTTAAACCCAGATTACGCAATAGAAATTTAAGCGAGATGAAATAATACAAAATATCTGCAAAAATGCGATAAAAGCATAATGAATTATGGTTTCTGAGCAGTTGAAGCAGATATAAAGTAGTATTTTATCGTAGTAAAGAATCTATTGCATAATCTGGGTTAAAATACTATTTCCAATACTACAATTTATGCATTGCTTTTTATCGCAGTAATTGCTTTTAAGTTGTAAAATTCCTTGTGTAAACAAAGCATTTGGAGCTGCCATTCCATACTTTTTATATAAACTTATTGTGGTATTTACTTCGGGTTTGTATTGCCGCAAAATATCTAATGCTTTCTCTGTAAGTATTTCGTTCCCTGTGTTTTTACCATAAGCAAAAAGCAATGGCACAATAGCGTTTATGGTAATAACTTGAACCGTGCTTTTACCGATTGAAGAAAATTTATTTTCTGCTTCTTCATCAAATCTAAAATGATTTTTCCAATAGCTATTTACTTCAAGTTTGCTCAAAAAAGTATTTATGAATTGTACATCACCTTTCAATAGTTTTGAGAAGATATGCTGAATATTTTGTGCCAATGCAGCAAGTTGTGCCAAGCGAATAGTAGGAAAATTTGCAGGGCGCGTTTTTGCCCATTTAAAAATTTCCTTATTCAATTCTGGCAAGCTGTGCAAGCGTTTTAAGTAATTAAATTCACGCTTCAATTCATTTGGATAATCATTTGCAAAACTCTTATTCAACATTCCTGCCACACCAAAAATCATTGCTTCAATTTGCAAAACATTATCGCTGTGTTTTGCAATTGTTTTTATTGGAATATTGGCTGCCGTAAGCTCTAGCGCATCACCGTGAATGCCGCTTCCCAAATAGCGCGCCAAAGTTTGCCAGCACACTTGCTCCCAATCTCCATTTGTAGTTTTTAGTTGCGTTTCAATATGTTTTGTTTTGTTTTCTAAGCGCTCAATGGCAACTCTTTCCAACATATTTTGCTGTGTAAACTCATCTACATTTTTTAGTGAGGCAGCACAAGGAAAAGGCAATTCGCTTCGCATTAAATAGTCGTAGCGGGCAAGTAATTTTTCGTCTATTCTGCCCTTCAATTCCAAACATGGAATAGTGTCGTTTTCCAAGCATTTAAAAAATAAATCCTCTGCTTCTAAAACTACATGCAGCACCACATTCTTGTATGCTGCATCTAAGTGATGTTTGTGTGCATACCATTCTTTGCCATCGGTATGAATTTCCACATTTCCAGCCCAAGTTTTGTTGCCAATTTTAATTTTTGCATTAAAAAAATCTGGTCCGCTGTTGTGGTTGTGTGTACCGCAATTGATAATTTCCACCTCTTCTCCAGATTTTGCAAAAAGTGCATTAGAGTTAAAAAGGCGAAACTTCCATAAATAGTGTAATAGAGACTCGGTCATGCCCGAATATAGCTGTATTCGTTTACTTTTTTATTCGTTTCGCGTTGGCAATGTTTTCATGTAAACAATATCACTTCTTGCATTTAAAGCAAACCTGTAAAATTGTATTATCCAAAATACTGCCTTGCGTAATCTTCCACAATCAATTACACAATGAAAAAAACTTTACTTTTCTTCTTCTTTTCCATTAGTATTCTTTACATCAATGCGCAATTAAAATCTCCTGAAAATTTAAGCACAGGAAAAAATAAATCTACTGGTAAAAAGTTGCTAAAGAAAGGCGCGCTGGAAGCTTCTATCAATTACTTAGAAGCTGCTGAAGCAAAAAAACAAGGCAATAAGAGTTTAGTAAAAATACTTGCTCCGGCAGAATTGGAAGCGCGAAATTATGCAGCCGCAGAGCACTATTTTTCTCTATTAGTTGAAAAAGATAAAAAGCACAAAAAGCCTGAACTGCTTTACAAAAAGGCCATTGCTTTACAACAACAGCAAAAATATAGTGAAGCACTTGCGGTGTTTAAGCAGTTTAGAGAAATCGCAACAAACGATAAGTATTCAGAATTGGTAAAAGCTGCAAAAAAGGCAATGGAAGGTTGCAACTTTGGATTGACACAAACCGATACTTCAATAAAAAAAGAGTTTAAAGTTTTGCATTTGGAAAATGGTATAAACACAGCGCTTGATGAACAAAGTGTTGCATTTTTAAATCGAAAAGATTTATTGTTCTCGCAATGGGACAATAGCATAAAAACTATTTCAAAAAAGCAATTTAGCTTTGCAAATAACGCCACTTTGCAACTTGCCGAAAGTGCAGGAAAAGTATGGCAAGCGAAAGGAATTTTTTCTGGTTTAGCTGAAAATTCAGAAAATCTTCACCTTGCCACACCTTCATTTTCTGATGATGGGAAAACGCTTTATTTCAGTGTTTGTTCCGAAGCGCTTCCATTAAAATTGCGTTGTGATATTTACAAAAGTGATTTAGTAAATAACACTTGGCAAAAAGCCACGAAACTAAACAGCAGCATCAATTTACCTACTGCTGATAATCTTTGGCCAAGTGTGGGAAAAGCTCCAGGTGGCGAAGAAGCTTTGTTTTTTAGCAGCAACAGAAACGCAAACAAAGGTTACGATATTTTTTATGCTGTTCGCAATAGCGATGGCACATTTCAGAGAGCTAAAGCATTAGGCGCTCCCATAAATACCAAAGATGATGAAATTGCTCCGTTTTATGATTACGAAACCAATCTACTCTATTTTAGTTCAAACAAAATGGGAGGTTTGGGTGGCTACGATATTTTTTCGGCACAGCGCTTGGTAATTGGAGATTTCTTGGACCCGAAAAACTTGGGAATGCCTGTGAATAGCGGAGCAGATGATTATGGATTTTCTTACTTCGATAGAAAAAATACAGGCTTTTTAATTAGCAACAGAAACTCTGTTACCAACAGCAACTGCACCACTTGCAACGATGATATTTGGGCAATAGAAACTTTTAAGATTTACCCTGCTGTGAAGGGGGAAATTGTGCGCTGGCAAAACGATACCAAACAAACTGTAAACGATGCTACTATTTCTTTATTAAATACCACTAATGGAACACAAGCCGGCTACACACAAGCTACTGATGGCAAATTCTTTTTCGATTTAGAAACCGAAACCCATTACAAATTAGTAGTGAAACGAGAAGGTGTTGCAGACTTGGAAAGAACCATTTCTACTATTGGTTTGCAGCAAAACGACACTTTCACTTTTAATTTTGTTTTAGATAGCGTAAAAGATTACACTGGCGAAAAACTTGCTACTGTTTTTTGGGATTTCGACAAATTTCAACTCACGGCTTCTGCTCCTGACAGCTTACAAAAAGTTATAGATTTCTATACCAAATTTCCGCAATATAGTATTGAAGTTGGCTCGCACACCGATAGCAAGGGCGATGAAAAATATAACTTAAAATTAAGCGAACGAAGAGGTGCGGCAGTTGTAAAATTCCTGCTTAGCAAACAAATTCCTGCAACAAATTTGGCAAACAAACCTTATGGCGAGAGCCGCCCGATTGCACCAAATACTTTGCCAGATGGAAAAGATTCTGAGGAAGGAAGAGCATTAAACAGAAGAACAGAATTTAATGTTTTAGGTGTGCAGCAAAAAAAATAATGAATGAAACACATTGCGCATTTTGAAACTATTCTTTACGTAAGCAGCCAACAGGCAAGTACAGAATTTTATACTAAATTATTTCGCATACAGCCAACTTTAAATGTTCCCGGAATGACAGAATTTACTGTTTCCAAAAACTGTAAACTTGGATTGATGCCCAATGCCGGAATTGAAAAAATACTTTTAGGCAAAACGCCAAACCCAAGCAGTGGCAACGGTATACCGCGATGCGAACTTTATTTATTAGTTGAAAATATTGAACTCGAATTTGAAAATGCCCTTCGCAGTGGTGCAAAACTCATCAGCCCGATTGAAGCTCGAAACTGGGGCGATACCGTTTGCTATTTTGCAGATTTAGACGGGCACATTATTGCTTTTGCTATGCGAGGGAAAAGCTAAAATTCTTTTAGTGATAAAATTGCTATTTTGCAGCACACATGCGCATTTACTTTGCATCAGATTTGCATTTAGGCACACCGGATTTTGCTAGTTCCAAGCAACGTGAAGCTGTTTTTATTCAATGGTTAAAAACCGTAGCTGTCGATGCAGATGAGATATTTTTAGTGGGTGATATTTTTGATTTTTGGCACGAATACGAAACCGTTGTTCCCAAAGGATTTGTGCGCCTGCAAGGTAAGATTGCCGCACTTTGCGATAGCGGTATTCCAGTTCATATTTTTACCGGCAACCACGATTTGTGGATGCACGGATATTTAGAAAGAGAATTAGGCGCAACCGTTCACTACAAACCAATAGAACGCGAATGGAATGGCAAAAAGTTTTTTATCGGACATGGTGATGGTTTAGGTCCTGACGACAAAGGTTACAAGCGAATGAAAAAGTTATTCACCAATCCTTTAGCACAATTTGCTTTTCGTTGGCTTCACCCTGATATTGGCATGAAACTCGGTAGTTATTTTTCAAAAAAAAGCCGATTTGGAAATGGTGAAATAGCAGAAGAAAAATTTTTAGGCGAAGCGCGTGAATGGTTAGTGCAATACTGCAAACGCAAACTTACAAATGCTCATTTCGATTATTTTATTTTCGGGCATCGCCATTTGCCGCTGCAAATTCAACTAAATGAAAAAAGCACTTACATCAATTTGGGCGATTGGATTCACCATAATTCTTATGCTGTTTTTGATGGAGACAAAACCGAACTAAAATTCTTTAAGCCATGAAAATTTTAGCCTCTCTTTTTTTGCTTTTTTCTATTCCGATTTTTGCGCAACAGCAGACTGAATATCATTTACTATCAAGCGTTTCAAGCGATGCTACGATTGCCACTATTGATAAATTCGGAAATTATTATTTAGCTTCTCCACACAAACTTTTCAAGTATTCATCTGATGGCAAAATGCTTTATCCTTATGAAGAATTTCGTTATGGAAGTATTGGAAGCATTGATGTTACTAACCCACTGAAAATTGTAGTTTATTTTCCCGATGTGATGAAAGCAGTAATTCTCGACCGTTTTCTTTCTCCATTGGTTACTTACGATTTTTTGCAGTTAGGCTATTCTTCTGTTGGTGCGGTTTGTGGTTCAACAGATGGCAGAATTTGGTTCTACGATATTGCTGCTCTAAAGCTGAAAAAGATTGACGAAACAGGTACAATACTTCGCGAAAGCCAAAGTTTAAACAATGTATTAAACACCATTCCTGCACCTAATTTTTTGCTGGAATATGACAATCGTGTTTTTATGAACGATAGCAGTTTAGGCATTTTAGTATTCGATATTTTTGGAAGCTATCAAAAAACTATTCCCATTCTCGGCTTAACCAAATTTCAATTAACAGAGCGAAACATTATTTATGCCGATAACCAAAAACTATATTCCTATAATATGCTTTCGCTTGCAACAGTAGCACTCACGGCACTTCCTGAAGAAAATTTTTCACAAGCCGTATTTGGTAAAAATTCACTGTTGCTCATTAAAGATGGCAAGGCTTTGTTTTATTCTTTCTGAAAGAAAAATTATGTAGGTTTGAAGCATGATAAACAAAGTTGTAAGCGGAGCTGAAGAAGCCATAAAAGATATTCAGGATAATGCCACAATTATGTTGGGCGGTTTTGGTTTGTGCGGCATTCCCGAAAACTGCATCGCTGCATTAGTTAATAAAGGGGTGAAAGGTTTAACCTGCATTTCGAACAATGCTGGAGTAGATGATTTTGGACTCGGCTTGTTGCTAAAAAAACATCAAATAAAAAAAATGATTGCAAGCTACGTGGGTGAAAACGCAGAGTTTGAGCGCCAGTTGCTGCAAGGAGAATTAGAAGTGGAATTGATACCACAAGGAACTTTAGCTACGCGCTGCATGATGACCGGTTACGGTATTCCTGCATTTTACACGCCTGCTGGTGTAGGCACCGAAGTTGCCGAAGGCAAGGAAACACGCGTTTTTGATGGAAAAGAATACTTAATGGAAACCGCCTTCAACAGCGATTTTGCTATTGTAAAAGCATGGAAAGGCGACACTTCGGGCAATTTAATATTTAGAGGCACAGCGCGCAATTTTAATCCTATGATGGCGATGGCTGGAAAAATTACCATTGCAGAAGTGGAAGAATTAGTGCCTGCTGGCGAACTGCACCCAAATGAAATTCACACACCGGGAATTTATGTAAACAGAATTTTTAAAGGTGAAGTTTTTGAGAAGCGCATCGAACAACGCACAGTTAGGAAATAAAAAATCTCAGATGAAATAGCAGTTACTTTTTATTTCATCTGAGATACAATTTTCAGCTATAGTTTTAGACCTAGTTATTATTGATGTGTTGGTTAAGTTCATCAACACTGCTGCTAAAGCCGAATACATCATTTACTTTAAAGTAGCTGGCTTGATCAGTGCAACGAGCGTAAGCAAATTTTGCAAAATCTAATTTCGATTGTTCAAACCCAAATGCTTTGCATATCTGTACAATTTGTGCAGTAGAAAGGCATTGTTTTCCTGCAATAGTCTTTGCAGTAGAAAGTTTTGTTTCATCAAAACCTTGTTTGCTAATAGTTTGCAAAGCACTTTGGAAATCGCTGCTCGACATTGGATAGTTGCCATTACAACCTCTGTTTACCGGTGGCTGATGTTGGTGCGTATGTTCAGGATAGCCTGTGGTGGTAGTTGTAGTGGTGCGAGTAGTAGTGGTAGTTGTTCCATTTAAAAGTGGGTCGTTGATAGTTACGTTCAAGCCAACACCCAGAACGCCAACATTCATATTTACATTTTCGGTAGTGCCGGTTCTAGTAGTTGTTGTTTGCTGAACTATTGTGGTGGAAGGTGTTGTAGTTTGGATATGCGTGTGTGTAGGTGTAGGAACCGGAGTTGGAGGTGGTGTTGGCTGCCCATAGCGAATTACGGTAACATTATTTGGTGCTATAAATCCTTGCTGCACCGGAATCATAGAAAAGTAATTCAACTTTGGCGTGCCTTTTTTATCCTTCTTAATTTTGTAGGTAACATCCATAAAATGCCCTTCTGCATCGCCAATTGCCAAATAGTTTTTGCTTATTTCTGGCAATGTTTTGTCTTCAAAAATTACTTTGGCATTGTAATAAGGTTGGTTCAAATCTTCTATTCTTAAATTGGTTTCTGCCACATTGTTTTGGCGCTCACCATTTAGAATTAAAAAGAATTTATCTCCATTTTCTGAAAAGATAGTAAGATGGCCAACTGGAGTAGGCTGTGCGATGGCGCAAGTTGCAATTATTAGTGCAAATGAAAGTGTAAGTAACTGTTTCATATATATCCTTTTTGTTTTTATACGGATAATATTTTCAATTTAAAGATTAACTACACGCTCTATTGCTTCACAAAAATTTACACCTTCTTTTTTGCCATTCGTTCTTTTAGCACACCATACACAATAGGCAAAACCGAAATACCGATAATGATAAAAACAACCTTTTCAAAATTATTTTTAATAATATCTATTTCTCCTAAAAAGTAACCCAATAGGGTTATTCCAATAATCCAAATAGCGCCACCTATAACATTGTATAAAGCAAAAATATTGTACTTCATGTGGCCAATGCCGGCTACAAAAGGCGCAAATGTTCTAACAATAGGTACAAAACGAGCAATGATAATGGTTTGAGGCCCATGTTTATCATAAAACTCGTGTGTTTTTTGAATGTATTCCGGCTTTACTAATTGCTTTCCAAAGAGCTTAAATTGAATAAATTTTTCACCTGCAAATCTGCCGATAAAGTAATTACAAGCATCGCCCAAAATGGCAGCGACCAGTAATATAACAATAACTGTCCATACATTTATGCCCGCACCTTGTGCTGCCAACATTCCGGTTGCAAAGAGCAAAGAATCTCCCGGCAAAAAAGGCATAACCACTAATCCTGTTTCTACAAAAATGATAAGGAATAAAATTAAATATACCCAATGATGATAATTAGCTACTAAATCAATTAAGTGCTTATCAATATGCAAGATAAAATCTACTAACGCTCCAATATATTCCATAAGGCTGCGAAAGTAACCTTTTAACTGATGTGGAATATAAATTGTTGCTAATTGCATAACGTTTCAATTTTCTTTACAAATCCTTTTGCTTTTATTTCAACTTTTTAATTTTATGCTATATTGAATTTCAATATTTTAAAAAATCAATGTCATAGCTTCGTTTTTCCTAGAATAAATTAAAAATTATGAGTTCATAAAATATGAATGAATTACTACTACAGAAAATTAAAAACCTTAGTGAAGCTGACTGGCAACAACTATTGGGCAAAATAGAACAATCACTATTATTAAAAAAATTAGCACAAAAATTTAGAGAATGGAATAGCGAGCCACTTAAAACAAAAACACTGGTATTGGCAGTATATGGCAAACAAGATATGTTGCATTATACTATTGCCGAAAATCGCTTCTACAAACTGCGTAAAAAACTTTATGAAATATTTCTACAAAGCAGCAAAACACAAAGCAGTCATAAGCTAGCACAAGAAGAAATGGCAAAAGAATTTTGCAAGCAGTTGATGGATAAAGGAGAAATAGCGCAAGCTGCCAAAGCATTAGAAACATTGGAACAACAATGTTTTTCCAACAATATTTTTGAACTGCTACCAGAAATCTCAGATATGCGAATACAAGCTGCACAAGCATTAAATAGATTTTCAGAAACTAAAAAAATGTATTCAAAATTTGAAGAGGCTACTGAACTTTATATCGCACTTTCAAAACAAAAACTTTTAGCAAGACGTATTTACGAAGTTAATGTTCAACAAGGAATTGGCGCTACACAATCTTACTTTAAGCAAATGGATATTATTGCGAGAACACATAAAAATTATCCGCGCTTTAGACTCATTTACAATTTTGTGGCAGCATACTACAAAGCCGGCTCCGGTGGTAAAAATTCGCAAATTAAAAGCTATGCAATAGCACGGCACTTTGCCGCTGCCACCAAAATTATGAATAGCAATCCAAATATTCCTATCATAAGCTTTTCGGCCGACTTTCAGCAAAAACAACAATTTAAAATTAAGGAACTGGAGGCTATTTTCTTATTTAAACAATTACGGTTTAAAGAAGCAGCAGCTATGCTTAACGAGCTTTTAAAAAGTGCCGTTAACAATACGCACAACAATAAAAAAATGTTGAATGAAATATTGATTACAAATACCATTCATGCAAATATACTTGCGCAGGATAGCCAAACTGCATTTGCTACGGTACAGCACTATTTTAGTTTTCTACGCGATAATAATTACGCTTCTAGAATAGCCAGAGCATTTTGCGAATTAGCAAATGTGGCTTCTACATTACATATTTCACCCAAAAACTTTGATGCCAAAAGCATTTTGAAAAATATCAATTTGTTTATTGACCAGTGTAAAAAGCAACAGCTAAAAGAATTGGAAACTGCTGCTACTTTCTTAAAAGCACAAACACTTCTTTTGGTTGGAAAGAAAATAGAAGCCCGCAAAATATTTGAAACAGATGACGTGAAAGCGCACTTTAAAAACAAAGAAATTCAACTACTATTTTATGCTGCTTTGTATGCCATTCTTAATAAAAACTACACACAAAAAGCAGCGCTAATTAAGCAATTTAAAAAAGCAAAATACAGCTTCTCTTCTTCTGAAGATACAATGGTTTTAACTTGGATAGAATGTGCCATCACCAAGTATTTTCATTAGCCCGATTATGAAACCTAAACTTGCTGTCCGATTTCAATTCAGCAATTGAATTTTTGCTAATGCGCCAACTCATAATGAGCACGCCAAATGTAAGAATGCTTAGCGAAGGGAAATTTTGTTGCATCACAAAAAAGTCGTATGCACCGTGCATAAATGTTGCATACAAAAGACCTTGCAATAGCAAAACATTTTTCTTTTCAGGATGAAACTTTGCTTTGCCTACATAGTAGCCCATAATTACGCCAAACGAAAAATGTGCAGGAACAGCCGTAAACATTCTAAGTATTCCGGTGCCAAAACCGTGCATCAATACATAAGCGATATTTTCTACCGCAGCAAAACCAAGTGCCACAAAAGCAGCATACACAATTCCATCAAACGGCTCGTTAAACTCCGGTTGCCGATAAGCGTGAAAACGCAACATCAAAAACTTGCTTAGCTCTTCACTAAAAGCAACTACCACGAAAGCATAAAAAGCAGTTTTAAAAATGTTAGTCGAAATACCATGTCCAAAACTGGCTGCCCAAGTTTCTAATGCCAAAGCCGGCACCACACTAAAGCAACCCCAAAGAAATGCCACCAGTAAAATTCTTTTTGGCTCGGGCGAATATTTATCGTGTCCGTAAATTACAATAGCAAGATAAATAGCAGGCGCTAATGCTAATGCCAAAAGCGACATCACTTCATTCATTCGCCAATGTTAAAGATTTATACACAAAATTTCGCTCGGTTTGCAAAATCTGGGTTCAATCAAAATTTGTATTCACTAATTGCATCTTAGTATATTGCACATATATAGTTTATGAATGTTCAACAATTAAGTTTTAGCAACTGGGGCGAAAACATAAAATCATCTTCCACAAATTATTTTCAGCCCAAAACTGAAGAAGAAATTATTACTATCATTAAGACCAATTCCAAGATAAGAGTTGTAGGTTCCGGGCATTCGTGGTCGCCACTTTGCATCACCAAAGGTATTTTGCTCAACTTAGATTTTTACAACAAAATTCTCGAAATAAACAAAGAAACAAAGCAGGTTAGAGCACAGGCAGGCATTAAACTTTGGCAACTTATTAAAGCACTAAAACAACATCAACTTTCACTCGAAAATTTAGGTTCAATTGACCAACAATCTATTGCAGGCGCTATTTCAACCGGAACGCACGGCACGGGCTTAAATTTTCAAATTTTAGGTTCACAAATTGTTGAACTCACACTCCTAAAAGCCAATGGAGAAAAAATTACAATCAACAAACAAAGCACTCCCGATTTATACGCAGCAAGTATTGTGAATTTAGGTTGCCTTGGTGTGGTGTCCGAAGTTGTAATTCAAGCAGTAAGTGCTTTTAATATAGCTGATGAAACGCAAACTATTCCATTTGAAACTGTAATAGAAAATCTCAATACTTATTTAACACAAAACGACTACTTTAAATTTTGGTGGCTTCCACCTACTGAAAAGACAATTATCTATCAATTTCAACAAACAAATAAAAAGACCAACGACAGCCGCCTGCGAAGATTATTTCAAGATAGAATACTTTCTGTTTTGGTTTATAGATTTGTTGTGCTGCTTTGCAAGTTTTTTCCGAATTTAACCCATGCAGCAAACCGATTTTTAACTTCACAAATTCATTACCTAAATAGAATTGCTGAAAGCGAAAATGTGTTTATTGTACCTGAGCCGCCAAAACATTTAGAAACCGAATGGGCTTTTGATTTAAAAGATGCAAAAGCTATTTTAAAAGACTATAAGACTTTTGTTGAAACAGAAAAACTAAACCTGAGTTTTATACAAGAAATTCGCTTCACTAAAGCAGACAATTTTTGGCTAAGCAGTTGCTATGGAAGAGATACCATCTGGATTGGTTTCTATGCCTACAAACACGAAAACTGGGAAACAAATTTGAAGAAGTTTGAAACCTTTGCCACCAAGCACAACGGACGACCACACTGGGGAAAACTCTCGAATGTAAATAGCAGCTACTTAAAACAGCAATATTCTAACTTTGAAAAGTTCTTAGCGCTACGAGCCGAATTTGATCCCGAAAACAAATTTTTGAACGAGTATCTCAGAAAATGCTTTGGGTTAGAAAAATAAATATGAAACCATACATTTATTGCAAGAATAACAGATGTTATACACCTGCAAAAAGCATGTGTTCAGGGTATAAATTCATTCACCTTTTAAAAAAATAGCTTTTTATAGTTTCATAACTATGTAAATTAAAGTCAAATATTACCTTTGGCGCACTTTGAAATTTTGAACAATAAATTGTAAAAAAATGGCAGAAACAGCAACACTCTCGTACGGTGGCAAATCATACGAATTACCGATAATCACAGGCACAGAAAATGAAAGTGCAATAGACATTTCTAAACTGCGTTCCGATTCTGGCTTAATAACTTTTGATGAAGGCTACAAAAACACGGGTAGCACAATAAGCAATATCACATTTTTAGATGGGGAAAAAGGAATTTTGCACTATAGAGGTTATACTATTGAAGATCTTGCCTCAAAAGCTTCTTTTGTAGAAGTTATCTATTTATTGCTTTATGGTGAATTGCCTACACAAACACAATTAAGCGAATTTGAAGGCTCAATTTCTAAACACACTTTAGTACACGAAAACTTGGTAAAAGTGTTTGAAGTTTTCCCTACCGGTTCGCACCCAATGGGGCAACTCATGACCATGATGTCGGCACTTTCTTCCTTTTATCCGGATTCATTAAATCCAAACAAAAAGCCGGAAGAAACAAACCTAACCGTTATTCGCCTATTAGCGAAAATGACTACCATGTGTGCCATGATTCACAAAAAAGGAAAAGGACATCCGGTACTTTATCCGCAAAATAAATACGACTACGTTACCAACTTCCTTTACATGACATTTGGCAATGTATCTGAAGAATATATAGCCGATCCGGTTATTGTAGATGCCATGAACAAGCTTTTAATTTTGCACGCAGACCATGAGCAAAACTGTTCCGCTTCTACTGTGCGTATCGTAGGTTCATCTCATGCAAATTTATATGCTTCAATTGCTGCAGGCATCGCTGCACTTTGGGGACCAAGACACGGTGGCGCAAACCAAGAAGTGTTAGAAATGTTAGAAGACATTCGCACCAATGCAGGTGGCGATGTAAAAAGAGCAGTTGCCGAAGCAAAAGATAAAAAGCGTTTGCTATTTGGTTTCGGGCACAGAGTTTACAAAAACTTCGACCCACGTGCCAAAATTATTAAAGTAGCTTGCGATAATATTTTAGCTAAATTAGGAGTGAACGATCCGCTGCTTGCCATTGCAAAAGAATTGGAAGAAGTTGCTCTAAACGACCCATATTTTGTAGAAAGAAAACTTTATCCGAATGTAGATTTCTATTCAGGAATTATTTACAAAGCATTAGGATTTCCTACACCAATGTTTACAGTATTGTTTGCACTTGGAAGACTTCCGGGCTGGATTGCACAATGGAAAGAATTGCGCGAAAGAAACGAAAACATCGGTCGCCCACGCCAAATTTATACCGGCTACACACAACGTGCTTTTACAAATATTGCAGATAGAAAATAAGACAGCAATAAATCAAAATAAAAAACGCAGTAAGCAATTTGTTTACTGCGTTTTTTTATTGGGGCTAAATATTTCTACCGCTTTTATATCTGCACAGCTTGCTGCAAGTTCGTCTATCGTTTTAATCAAAGTAGGGTGAATAATATTGGGAGCAATTTCCTTAAGCGGCAGCAAAGCAAAATTACGTAAATGCAATTGCGGATGCGGCACTTCGAGTTGCGAGGTTTTTACCACCAAATTTTCTATCAATAAAATATCAATATCAATTTCGCGCTTGCCCCATCTTTCACGGGTTTGGCGACCTACTTTTACTTCAATTAACTTTATTTCGCTTAGCAGCTTTTGGGGCACTAATTCGGTGTTTACGCATATTGCTTTATTCAAAAAATCTTCTTGGTTTTCGTTGCCCCACGCGGCAGTTTTATATAACTGTGAGGCTTTCTCAATTCTGCCAACACTTTCTTCAATCAACTGCAAAGTTAAATTGATGTATTCAATTCGCGGCTCAATATTGGAACCAAGTAATAAGTAAACCTTCATTCGCATCAAAAATATTTATTATTGCAGCACATTTTTATTCCATTCATATTTTATGAAACAATTTTTAAAATTCACACTCGCTACGATTGTAGGTATTTTTCTTTTTACCTTAATTTCTTTTGCGCTTCTGGTAGGTATTGCATCTTCGGCAAGCGGCAAAAAAGTAGTTTCTGTTCCGGCTAATTCTATTCTAAAATTAGACGTAAATTATACTATTCCTGAGCAAACAAACGACAATCCTTTTCAAGACATGGATTTTACCAGTTTTAAACCAAAAGTTTCGTTGGGCTTGGCTGATGTTTTGAAATCAATCGAACTGGCAAAAACAGATAAAAACATTGCCGGAATTTATTTGCCGATGGGCATAAACATGAATGGATACGCCACATTAGAAGCTGTGCGCAATCAACTTTTAGATTTTAAAAAATCAGGAAAATTCGTTTATGCTTATGGCGTTATCACTTCGCAAAAAAGCTACTACTTGGCTTCTGTTGCCGACAAAGTTTATTTAGATAAAAATGGTTACATCGAATTGCGTGGCATGGGCACTCAACTCACTTACTTCAAAAATGCATTTGAGAAAGCAGGAATCGAAGTTCAAGAATATCACGTAGGAAGTTTTAAAAGCGCTATTGAGCCTTTCATTAGAAACAATATGAGCGAACCAAACCGCGAACAACTCACCATGATTTTAGGTGGTTTGCAAAGCCATTTTGTAAAAGAAATTTCTGAACAACGAAAAATTTCTCCCGAAACTTTTCAAAACATCTTAGATAGCCTAAAAGCCACTACAGCTGATGAATGCAAACAGTTAGGCTTGGTAGATGATGCACTTTATTTCGACCAACTGCTCACACTCTTTAAAGATAAAACAGGCATAAAAGAAACTAAAGATTTAGAGTTTGTGGAACTTGCAAAATATGCCAGCAACATTCAAAAAGATGACAAGAGCGAATCATCAAATAAAGTTGCCGTGGTAATGCTACAAGGAAATATTGTAGATGGCGAAGGACAAGACACCGAAATTGGTGGCGACAGAGTTGCAAAACTTATTCGCAAACTGCGCGAAGATGAAAAAGTAAAAGCGATTGTAATTCGTGTAAACTCACCAGGCGGAAGTGCCGTTGCCAGCGATTTAATTTGGCGCGAAATTATTTTAGCAAAAGAGAAAAAGCCTGTAATTGCTTCGTTTGGCGATGTGGCAGCTTCTGGTGGATATTATATTTCTTGCGCTTCTGATAGAATATTTGTGCAACCAAATACTATTACAGGCTCTATTGGCGTGTTTGGTTTAATACCGAATTTCAAAAAACTTTTGAACGAAAAAATTGGTATTACTACCGATGAAGTTGCGCTTTCTAAACATGCAAACTTTGGCGGTGGTTTAAAGCCTTTAGATGCGTTTGAAAGTGCCGTGATTCAAAAAAGTGTTGAGCAAGTTTACAGCACTTTTCGCCAACGCGTTGCCGATGGCAGAAAAACCGATACTGCTGCTATTGAAAAAATTGCACAGGGCAGAGTTTGGACCGGAGAGCAAGCTATTGAAAGAAACCTTGCTGATGAAGTTGGCAGCTTAAACGATGCCATTGCTTACACGGTGAAAAAAGCAAGTCTTAAAGATTACAAAGTGAAATATTACCCTGAAGAAAAATCTTTTGCCGATAAAATTTCTGAAAGTTTTGCTGAAATGAAAACCAGCTGGATAAAAGAAACTTTAGGCGCACAATATGAAATTTTCAATGCCGTAAACCGCTTAAAACAAATGAGTGGCGTACAGTGCAGAATGCCAATGGAAGCAGAATCTCTTTAATGAAACTACACCGAAATTTAGTAGCTGCTGTTACTCAAGCACTATCCGAAATTATTTTTGATGGAAGCCATGCCGAGCAAGTGGTTGAAGCGCTTTTGATTTCAAACAAAAGTTGGGGTGCACGCGATAGGCATTTTATTGCCGAAAATATTTACGAAATTGTGCGCAATCAACGTTGGTTGGCACATTGTGCACAAAGTAGTAATCCATATTTTTTGTTGGCAACAAGACTAAAACTACAAGGTATTGAATTGCCTGAATGGGAAGAATTTAAAGGCTTTGCATTAAACTTTCCTATCGAAAAAGCTGAGCGAAAAATTGAACTTTCTATCCCCGATTGGTTAGATGATTTTGGAGTAAAAGAATTGGGAGAAAACACTTGGCAGCAAGAAATGCAGGCAATGCACACAACTGCAAAAGTTTGCCTGAGAGCCAACACACTTAAAACAACTTTTGAAAACTGCATTTCGCAATTAGAAGCAGAAAACATAGAGTTTGAAACCGTAGGAAATACCATTGTGCTTAGCGGAAGAAGAAATATAAAAAGCACAAAAGCTTATCAAAACGGCTTAGTAGAAATTCAAGATTTTAATTCGCAAAAAATAGTGCCACTACTGCAAGCCGAACCTTGTGAAATTGTAATTGATGCTTGTGCCGGAGCCGGAGGTAAAACTTTGCACTTGGCTGCCGAAATGAAAAACAAAGGCAAGATTTATGCCTTAGATATTTTTGAAAACAAATTGAAAGAACTCAACAAAAGAGCGCAACGAGCAGGAGCAAAAAATATTACTACAGCAGAAGCAAACGCTACTATTTTTGCGCAGCTTGAAAACAAAGCCGACAAGCTGCTTTTAGATGTTCCATGTAGCGGCTCAGGTGTGTTTCGCAGAAAACCTGACAGCAAATTCAAACTCAGCGAAACACAACTTACAGAGCTTCAAAACTTGCAATGGAAAATTCTTTCAACCTACCACAATATGCTAAAACCGGGCGGCACAATGCTTTATGTTACTTGCAGCATTTTTCCATCGGAAAACGAAAAACAAATTGAACGCTTCTTGAATGAGTTTGGCGATAAGTTTCAGTTAAAAAGTACGCTTAACTTTTCTCCGGCACAAACCGGATTTGATGGATTTTTTGCGGCACTGCTCACCAAGATTTTATAGGAAGTAAGAAATTGCAACATTTGTAACCGAAAATATACTGTATTTTCTGCACCTTCGCTTTGTATTTATTTTTAGAAAGCGTGAATAGAGTAGTAATAACCGGTTTGGGAATTTGGAGTTGTTTAGGCAAAAACGTAAGTGAAGTTCGCGATTCACTTTTTAAAGGAAAATCGGGAATTGTGTTTAACCAAGAGCGGAAAGATTTCGGTTATCGCTCTGCACTCACAGGTTTTGTAGAACGACCGCAACTAAAAAATTTGTTAGATAGAAGAGCCAGAATCATGCTCCCCGAAGAAGGAGAATACGCTTACATGGCAACTTTAGAAGCCTTAGAAATGGCTAAAATAGATGCTGATTATATTGAGCAAAACGAAACGGGAATTATTTACGGCAACGATAGCACCGCAGAAGGTGTTGTGGTTTCTACCGATATTATTCGCGAAAAGAAAAACACGGCTTTTGCAGGCAGCGGTGCGGTTTTCCAAACCATGAACTCTACCGTGAATATGAACCTTGCAACTATTTTTAAACTAAAAGGAATAAACTTTACTGTAAGTGCTGCTTGTGCCAGCAGTTCACATGCTTTAGGAATTGCCTTTATGCTTATCAGGCACGGCTACCAAGAAAGAATTGTTTGCGGTGGCGCACAGGAAACCAATATTTTTTCGATGGGAAGTTTTGATGCGCTGGGTGCATTTTCTATTAGGGAAAATAACCCACAGCAAGCATCGCGTCCTTTCGACCGCGACCGCGATGGTCTGATACCAAGTGGAGGTGCAGCAACTGTAATTATTGAAAGTTTAGAAAGTGCACAAAAGCGTGGAGCAACCATACTTGGAGAACTCTGCGGCTATGGTTTTTCTTCTAACGGGGCACACATTTCTAACCCAACGGTTGAAGGGCCGATGCGCTCCCTACAAATGTGCTTAAAAGATGCCGGATTAAGCGCCTCAGCTATTGACTATATAAATGCCCACGCCACCTCTACTCCACAAGGCGATGCCTGTGAAGCACAAGCAATTTTTAAAGTTTTTAGCGAAACAAATCCTTTAGTAAGCAGCACCAAATCTATGACAGGCCACGAATGTTGGATGGCAGGTGCCAGCGAAATTGTTTACAGTTCTATTATGATGCAAAATAATTTTGTGGCACCAAATATCAATTTTGAAAACCCCGATGAGTTTTCGGCAAAGCTAAATATTGCCACAAGTGCCATAGAAAAAGAAATTTCTATATTTTTGTCGAACTCTTTCGGCTTTGGAGGCACCAATTCTTCGCTGATAGTTAAAAAATGGAATAATAAATAAACACACAATAGAAATGACCAAAGAAGAAGTAAGCAGTAAAATTAACGAGTATTTAGCAGAGGAGTTTGAAGTTGATATTGCAGATATTACACCAGATGCAACATTAAAAGAAGCCTTAGAATTAGATAGCTTAGACTATATAGATTTGGTGGTAATTTTAGAAGGAAATTTTAATATAAAAGTAAAGCAAGAAGAGTTTACTTCTATTTCTACCTTCAACCATCTTTATGATTATGTGTTTGCTAAAATGCAGCACGTAGCAGCATAATTGAAATGTAAATAAAAAAAGCAGAAGTAATTTTGTGTTTTACTTCTGCTTTGAACCCAGATTATGCAATAGGTTTTTTGTTATTTCTTTCAGTAATAAAAGCCAATAAGAAACAATTTGTCTGGTAATTTTCTAAATAGGAATAACGCTCATTTGAAGAATTTTAGAGAGGAAATTCAACCCTTACCGGCCTATTTAATGGCTTGCATAAAAAACATTGTTACTAACCCAAATGTAGCTACCATGACCGGTTGTCCAATAGCCATATCCGGTCCAATCTCCCGTAGCCGGTGAAGAAGTACTTCCATCTCCATTGGTGTCGCCACCACGTGTATCATCTCTGTAAGAGGTAAAAATTACAGAAGAAGCTATGTTTGCATTGTTCCGATAGTCTCCTAAATCTACTGCTGCACTTGCTTGGCCGAATTTTAGTATTACGTTATCTTCTATCTTTAAAAAATCGGCACTGCCAACACTGAGTGTTGCATTTCCCGATACATTAAATACATACGGTACTTCTGTTTCGCCATAAACAACAGACATTCCCTTCATTCCGCCTCCATAAACAAATATCCCGTTGTACCTGTTGGTTTCGCTTGTGTTATCAGGGTTATGATAACTGTTGCTCGCATCTAACCCATAATAACTATTAATGTAAATGGGTATGGCATTGTCATAGAAAACATTGTTGGTAAGAACGCTCACCGATGCATCTTTCATATCCCCTGTGTTGAATGCCGCAGAGTTGTTGCTATTGCTTCCGTAGGTATGTGCAAAAGTGCAATGGTCGAAAGTGAAATCATGTATATTACCTGTTCCGGTATTCGCAAGAATAACATTGCCGCCACCATTTCCACCACCATATAAAAATTTGCAATACCTAAAGAGCGAGCCGTGTTGGTCGCCACGCATCGTAAGTCTGCCCCAGTCGCCTTTGCTTGGTGTACTTGCAGTGCCATCTCCGTTATTGTCACCACAATAAGTATCATCTTTGTAAGATGTAAAAACAATAGGCTTAGCAGCAGTAGCATCAGCTGTAACTTTTGCATAAATTTCCATACCGCAATTTGCATTAAGGAATTTTACTATTACACCGGGTTGAATAACAAGTGGGGCTTGTACATCTATCCAATTTTTAATCACGTAAACATTACCTTCTGTCCATGTTGTTGGTGCAGTTATTTTTTGTGTAACCTCAATTATATTACAACCGTTTGGGTTAATAACACCACCTGCCGTGAAAGAAACTTCTTGCCCGTATGCAACACCGCTTTGGTTAATGGCATAAGCTTTTATGTAGTAAGTTTTGCCAACTTCAAACGGTGCAATATTGGTTGAGAATGCACCAGCACCACTGCTAATTGAAATCTTTACATCATTAGGATCATCAATACTTGGATTAGGGTCAAAGCTTCCTACCACACCATTTTCTGTAACGGCAGAGCTGCCCTGATTAGTTACATTACCTCCACAGGTATAAGTAGAATCGTTTACTTTTATCGGTTGTGTGGTTGTTACAGTTGGTAGTAAGCCTGTCGGAGCCGTGTTGTCTTCTTTTTTACAAGCCGATGCAAAAATCAGCGCTGCAGTAAGAGTTGAAAATATTAAGCGTTTCATAACATCATTTTTTTTTGGTGAATTGAATGATGCAAAAATGGAGAGCGGTGCAACTTCTTCCAATCCCTGAAAAAGAGGATATTTTAATTTTTAAAGAAAATCATGTAAAAAGAGGATAACAGATAATTGCGATTGAATTTCCTTTGTATTCATAAAATTGGCATAATATTCTACCATGAAAAAAATACTGTTGCTGCTCCTTCTTAACTCCTTGTTACATTATCAAAATATAAATGCACAAACACGAACTTTAGATAGTATTAAAGCAGAACTTCGCAAGCATCCGCAGCACGATACCACACGGCTAAACATGCTAGTAGATTATGTTCTAAGTGCTGTAAACACTAATACTTCGCAGGCGTTGCCTTTTATGCAAGAAGTAGTTTCTATTAGTAAAGAATTAAACCATCAAAGAGGTATAGAGCTTGGTTATATCTATTTGCAATTATATTTTTCTGACCGTGGTGATTTTGCAGAAGCCAAACGCTATACCGATACGGCAATTTATTACTTGGCACAAGACACTAGCAGATACGCTCAAAGAAACCTTGCCTACTTGCTTTACAACCATGCAGGAGATAATTTAAAATTAGGAAACTATGATGAAGCTATTGAAAACTATACCAAAGCCGCAGCAGTTTTGGAAAAAATTGAACCGGAATCTTTAGCCTCTGTTTACAGTGGATTGGCAGAAGTTTACAACGAACTAAATCAACCGGAAAAAATATTTGAATACGATAGAAAAGCTATTGCAGAAGCCGAAAAATCAGGCGAGAAAGCTTCTATTGCCAGACGAAAACTAAATTATGCAACGCATTATATTCAACAAGGAAATTTTGCAGAAGCCGAAGCAATTCTACACCAAACCGAGCCTTTGGTAACTGAAACAAAAGACGCCATTTCACAAGCCTTATTTTATCAAATACAAGGGCAAATACACCAAAACAAAAAACAGTATCCACAAGCAATTGCCAGTTTTAACGCTGCCTATAAAATGGGAGTAGAAAATGATGACAAATACCAACAAATAGCTTTACTAAATCCACTTGTAAATACACTGATAGAAGCCGGGAAAATACAAGAAGCTCAAAGTATGAACGATACTTTATTGCAAAAATCTCTTCTTTACAATATGCGCTTCGGACGTAAAAATGCCTATGAAAATGCATCGAAATTATTTTTGCTGAATAAAGACTACTTTAATGCCTATAAATATTTAGCGCTTAAAATGCAGCTTGCAGATTCTATCTCTTCTGACGAGGTGAAAGAAAAAGCAAACAAAATTGAAATACGTTTTAAGGTTGCTCAAAAAGATCGCGAAATAAAAGCCTTACAAGCTGAGAAAGAATTACAACAACTTCAACTTCGCCAAAAGAGTACTCTTAACTATATTCTTATTGGCAGTGCACTTGCAATTATACTTATTTCACTGCTTACTTACCGGAATTATAAACAACGCCAAAAAATTCACCAACAACGCATTGGCGAGTTAGAAACCGAAAAACAACTTATGGCTACCGAAGCAATTTTAAAAGGCGAAGAACAAGAGCGCAGCCGCCTTGCTAAAGACTTACACGATGGGCTTGGCGGAATGCTTTCGGGCGTAAAGTATTCACTCAACAACATGAAAGAGAATATGGTGATGACCTCTGATGATGCCAATACTTTTGAACACAACATTCATTTACTCAATAACTCCATAAACGAAATGAGGCGTGTGGCACACAACCTTATGCCCGAAGCACTTCTTAAATTTGGATTAAACGAAGCGCTCAACGACTACTGCGCAGAAACCAGCAAAAGCGGCATTTTAAAAGTATCGTATATGTCGTTTGGATTAAAAGATAAAACCATTGAAAGAAGCCTTTCCATTACCGTTTACAGAATTGTGCAAGAACTGCTTTACAATATTACTAAACACGCAAATGCCACACAAGCCATTGTGCAGCTAAGCGCATCTGAAACCCAACTTACTATTACGGTTGAAGATAACGGCATCGGTTTTCAAAAAGAAAACACATTGCCAACTGCAAGCGGAATTGGTTGGAAAAATATTCAATCGCGTGTAGATTACTATAAAGGAAACATTAGCATAAACTCTTCACCCGAAAAAGGCACCTCTGTTTTTATTGAACTAAATTTAATTTGAAATGAAAACTAAAGTGTACATTGTTGATGACCATTTTATGGTGATAGAAGGTTTAAAAGCCATACTGCAAAGCAACTCCGAAATTGACCTGATGGGATATGCCTATAATGCAGAAACTTGTCTTTCTTTTTTAAAACAGCAACAGCCTGATGTAATACTTTTAGACATCAACCTGCCAGATGTTAGCGGTATAGAATTATGCAAAGAAATTTCAATTAAATATCCAGCAATTCATATTCTTGGATTAAGCACATTTAACCAGCTCAGCTACATTTCTAAAATGCTTGAAAATGGTGCAATGGGCTATCTTTTAAAAAATGCATCTAAACAAGAAATGCTTACGGCAATCAACACCGTAATGAAAGGCAAAAAATATTTAAGCCCCGAAGCTTCTGAAACCATAAAAAAGCCAAGCAATAAAGATACGCCAATACTTACGCGCAGAGAGTTGGAAGTATTGCAGCTTATAGCCGAAGGATTAACCAATGCAGAAATGGCAAGCAAATTATTTGTGAGTGCCACCACCGTTGATACACACCGCAAACACCTTTTAGAAAAATTTAATGCAAAAAACACTGCCGCATTGGTAAAATTGGCTACTCAAATGAAGTTTGTGGAGTGATGTTTACGGTATTTCTCTTTAAAGTAGTTTCATCATTTTATAGTTAGTTAAATCCACTCCCTTTCGTGTTACAGTTTGCTCTTGCAATAAACTAAAACCCGCTTGTTCAAAAAACGCCTTCGCGGTTTTGCTTACATCGGCAGTTATTGTTTTCTCTTTTAATCGCCTAACCTCTTCTTCAATATTTGCTAAAAGTTGCTTTGCTATTCCTTGCCGCTGGTAGTTTCTATGAACATAAAAAAGATTGAGATAACTTCCTTGCTTTAGCGTAGCAAAGCCCACAATTTCATTTTGTTGCTGTGCCACCAAAACAAACTCATTTTGCAATGTTTCTTGCCACAGTTTTTTATCTTTTCTATTTGCAATCCAAGCTTCAATTTGTAGGCTGTTGTAGTCGGCAGCACAAACGGTAGAAATGGTTTCAATGAATAGCTTTTGCAGTTCAACTGCATCTTCTATTTTCCCTTTTCTCAATACAATATTGCGTTCCATTTTCTATGATAAATATACTTATTTGCGCAATAGTCTTCTCTTGGCAAGTATATAAATTCTTAGCTGTATTGATATTTATTTAACCAAGCATAGCTTCACAATTTTATGTTCGTTTTTGTGCTTAATGTGTAATACCGATTGGATATTCATAATAGTCCAATTACATTGTCCTAAACGATTATCTCATCGGCATTATACAATATATTATTGGACTAATTTATAAATCAATTTTGTATAAGAAATAAAAGCCGCTTTCAACAAAATAAAAAATCCACTTTTTGCGCATCGTTGGAAGAGAATGAAGATGGTTGAAAGTTTCCAAAAAGGTCTTGGCATTTACGGCATACAAGATATTGAAAACTTAGTTGAAGAATTGCAACTGCAAGAATGGATTGAAGAAGAACTACAGACCTTATTTCTTTTATTCGGAAATACATATAAAAACATTACGCCTCTGCGTAGCTCTCAATGCTTGGGCAAGTACAAATTAAGTTTCTATCGCCATGCGAATTATTTACCCTGCCCACACTTGGCCAAAACTTTCCTTCGCGCAAATATGGCAATGGATAAACTGCCTCTTCGCGTGAGTAGGAATGATTCCAGTTTCCACTTAGAACCGAAGCGGCTGTGTGCGGTGCATTTTTTAATGGATTATCAGTAGCATCTGCCGTTTTATTTTCTATCGCTTCAATTTCTTTTTTAATTGAAATTAAAGCATCGCAAAAGCGGTCGAGTTCAGCTTTATCTTCGCTTTCCGTTGGTTCAATCATCAGCGTTCCCGCTACAGGGAAAGAAACCGTAGGCGCATGGAAACCATAATCCATCAAGCGCTTTGCCACATCTTCTACTTCTATGCCAACAGTATGTTTAAACTGCCTGAAATCTAAGATTAACTCGTGTGCTACCCTGCCGTGTTCTTTTCCTACATACAAAACTTGGTAGTGTTCTTCTAATCTCGATTTAAGATAGTTGGCATTTAAAATAGCGTAGCGTGTAGCATTAGTAACACCCGAAGCGCCCAACATTTTAATGTAACCGTAAGAAATAAGTAAAATAGAAGCGCTGCCAAAAGGTGCTGCACTCACCGCGTGAATAGCTTTTTCTCCGCCCGCTTTCACTACCGGATTGCCCGGCAAGTAAGGTGCTAAATGTGATGCCACACAAATTGGCCCCATGCCGGGTCCGCCACCACCATGAGGAATAGCAAATGTTTTATGTAAATTGATGTGGTTTACATCTGCACCAATTATGGCAGGAGAAGTTAAGCCAACTTGTGCGTTTAGGTTCGCCCCGTCCATATAAACCTGCCCGCCATTGGCGTGAATTACAGCACAAATATCTTTTATCTTGTGTTCAAAAACTCCGTGGGTTGAAGGATAAGTTACCATTAAGCAACACAAGTTCTCTTTGTGTTGTTCAGCTTTTGCACACAAATCTTCAAAATCAATATTCCCGAAACTATCGGTAGCCACAACCACCACTTTTAAGCCTGCCATTACTGCCGTTGCTGGGTTTGTGCCGTGTGCCGATGCCGGAATTAGCGCAATATTGCGGTGTGCTTCGCCTTTATCTTTTTGATATGCTCTAATTACCAACAATCCGGCATATTCACCTTGTGCTCCGCTATTTGGCTGTAGCGAAGTGGCTGCAAAACCGGTTATCTCATTCAAATAATTTTCTAATTCTTTTATTACTTGTGCATAGCCTTCAGCCTGGTTTGCCGGCACAAAAGGATGTAGGTTAAATTCACTCCAGCTAATTGGCTCCAACTCGGCTGCTGCATTCAGTTTCATGGTGCATGAACCAAGTGGGATCATACTTTTGGTTAAGCTTAAATCTTTGTTTTCTAAAGATTTTATATAGCGCATTAAACGGCTTTCGCTGTGGTGCGAGTTAAATACGGCATGAGTAAGGTATTTTGATTGGCGAACCAAGTCTTTTTCCCATCGCAATTCCACTTCTAATTCTGCAGGAACCGAAATGCTATTGGTATAGTTTTTCGCTTTTGCAAAAACTTGAAGTAACTCTTGTAAATCGCTTGGCAACACCGTTTCATCAAAAGCGATGCTCACCAAATTTTCTTTTGAATAATTAAAATTGAAACTGCTTTCTAAAGCGTTTTTGCGAATGCTTTCACGCAAAGTTTCATTGCCTTGCAAATTGATGGTTACGGTATCGAAAAAGCTGCCGGAATGTAAAGTGTAGCCCATTGCCAGCACTTCTTTTGCAAACACACTTGCCAAACCGTGGATGCGCAATGCAATATTTTTAATTCCTTCTGAACCGTGATAAACTGCATACATTCCATTCATAATGGCAAGCAGCGCTTGTGCCGTACAAATATTGGAAGTTGCTTTTTCTCTGCGGATATGTTGCTCGCGGGTTTGCAATGCCATGCGCAATGCCGAATTGCCATTTCCATCTACCGAAACTCCAATAATTCTTCCCGGAATAATGCGTTTGTATTCATCTTTAATAGCAAAAAATGCTGCATGCGGACCGCCAAAACCCATTGGCACTCCAAAGCGCTGAGCACTACCAATAGCACAATCTGCGCCTAATTCAGCAGGTGGCGTAAGTAAAGCCATCGCCATTAAATCGGTGGCAAGGGTTACATAACATTCTACTGCTTTTGCTTGTTCAATAAAAGTGCGATAGTTAAGCACCGCACCATCAGCAGCAGGATATTGCAACAATGCACCAAAATAAGTTTGGTCTAATTGAATGGTTTCGTGATCGCCAATTACCAATTCTATACCGATAAATTCGGCACGTGTTTTAAGCACATCAATGGTTTGTGGAAAACAAAGCTCCGACACAAAAAATTTGTTTGCTGTTTCTTCCGCCTTATTTTTCACACCATAAAAAAGGTGCATAGCTTCGGCAGCAGCTGTACCTTCATCTAAAAGCGAAGCATTGGCAATTGGAAAACCGGTTAAATCGCTCACCATTGTTTGGAAATTTAGCAATGCTTCTAAACGACCTTGCGAAATTTCGGCTTGATATGGCGTGTATTGTGTGTACCAGCCCGGATTTTCCAAAACATTTCTACGAATGGCTGCCGGAGTAATTGTGCCGTAATAGCCCAAACCAATATATGAACGATATTGCTTGTTTTTTGCAGCAACCGTTTTTAGTGTTTTTAAATATTCAAATTCGCTTTGTGCGGCAGGAATATTCAAGCTGTCTTTCCTGCGAATATTTGCCGGAATAGTTTGGTCAATCAATTCATCTAAAGAATTAACGCCAACGGCAGCAAGCATTTGTTTTTCTACTGCTGCATCAAAAGTTCCGATGTGTCGGTTAATAAAATTGTCCGTAGATGTAAGCGAAATTTTCACGGTATTGCGATTTTTTGTTTTTTTAAAAAGCGCTGCGAATATAGCAAGCTAAACGTGAAAATTTGTGCCGGAATAACCTTTGTTAGGAAGTTATTTGATTATCCTTACTACTACGTATAAAAATTGGTTGTTAGCGCTCACAACCGCTACTTCGTTCGGAACTAAAATTCCTATTTATATGTTTGAGATACTCTGCGAAATATATAGAACAGCAAATTATTTTCCTTCGTAAATGCAGCCCGAAGTTGCTGTTTCTTTCAAGTGTACTTTTGAAAGCTGCGGCAACAGCGGTTTTATTTTGTTCCAAATCCAAACGGTAATATTTTCTGCTGTAGGATTTTCTAACCCTTCTATTTCATTTAGCACGCGGTGATCCAGCATTTCCACAATTGGATGCACAGCCAACTTTATATCGTGAAAATCAATGAGCCAGCCGCTTTTCGGATTTAACTCTCCCTGCAGATAAATTGTAAACTTATAGGAATGACCGTGCATATTTCGGCATTTGTGCGTTGCAGAAACGTTTGGCAAAAAATGCGCAGCCTCAAACTTAAATGTTTTGTAAATCTCCATTATATCAATTTCTAAAAAAAACTTTTACGCTGCAAACTTACCGAATTAGTACTAAGGTTTTAAATACTGTTTTTTTAGTTAAATATGAAAGCATAAAAAGTGCCGTATTACTTATTTGGAATTTTTGAAAAAATTGTTGGTGTAGTTAGTATTACCTTTGCTAAAATGTTTTTGAAACGAAAAGAAATACTTGCCATTTTTTTGCTCTTGTGCAGCATAGCTTCGCAAGCTGCCGATTCGCTACCGGGAATGAATTTTAAATCGCTCTTGCGCGTTGGCAACAAGGAATTTAAAAAGGGTTATTACTACGATGCACTAAGCTATTATGAAGAAGCAGTAAAGCGCGACTCTTCTAAAACAGAATTGCTTTTTCAATTAGGCATTGCCAACCAAAAAATTCGCAATTACAAAGAAGCGTTAAAGTGGTTCACCAAATCTGCAAACAGCGATGCCGGCTGCTTAACTGCTTCGCTCTACTACGAAGCACTTGCGCTTAAAAATTTAGGAAACTACCCCAAAGCCACTGAAAAATATAAACAGTTTTTGAGTTGCTACAAAGGCAAAGAAACTATGCTTAAAGATTGGGCAACCACCGATATTTTTGGCTGCTTGGAGCGCAAAACCACAGACGATACTTTTAATATTATCCAACTGCCTTCTTACATCAATTCGGGCTACAGCGATTTATCACCCACCGTTTGGAAAGGCAATTTACTCTTTGCTTCTATCCGCTCCGATACTTTGGTTTATTTAAAATCTGACACTGGATACAAACAACCTGTAATGCAGTTTTTTAAAGCAAAAAAAGACAGTAACATTTTTGAGCGTCCGCAACTTTTTACAGACTTAAATTTAAACGACCACAATCTCACTTCACTATCTTTTAACTCAAAATATAAAGAACTGTATTTTTCTCTTTGCTATGGTGAATTGCAAGAACAGATTTGTGCCATTTGGCAAGCAAAATACGAAGAAGGAAAATGGAGTTCAGAACACGAATTGGGAGAAAAAGTAAACTTTGGTTTACACGCCAGCACACACCCAATTTTAGCCGAAACCGCTGACGGGCGCGACCTGCTTTGGTTTTCAAGCAACAGACCCGGAGGTTTTGGTGGCTACGATATTTGGTATGCTGAGCGCCAAAAAGATGGTAAATTTTCTGCTGCAAAAAATGCAGGAAAAATCATCAACACTTCACGCGATGAAATAAGCCCGTTTTTTGATGAAATGACAGGCACACTCTTTTTTAGTTCATCAGGCTTGCCTTCGCTTGGCGGTTTAGATGTTTTTTATGCGCGCTTTAGCGATGCAAAATTTGCAGAACCAAAGCCGCTGCCAAAGCCGCTAAACAGCAGTTACGATGAATCGTTTTTTAGATTTTTTGAAAATGGGAAAGGCTATTTTGTATCCAACCGCCCGGGAGTATTTTCGGTGAAAGGTGAAACTTGCTGCGATGATATTTTCGAGTTTGAAATTAGTAAATCCATCAAACCTTGGTTAAGGATTTCTGCCGCAGATAGCAACGGAAACAAAATTGCAAATGCGCTAATAATTGTGCGAAACCAAGCAGACAGCACACTCTTCACACTTCGTGGAAATGGTTTGCTCAAACAACTTCCACAAAATGGAACTTACCACGTTTCGTTTAGCAGCGATGGTTTTTTTAATACTGAAAAGCAATTTAATATACAAGCATTTTCAAGCGAAGATACCGCAGAAGTTGCTGCTATTTTGCAAGCTGTGGAGCGAAACAAAGCATACCGCATTGCCGATATTTATTTCGACTTCAATAGCTTTGAACTAAACGAAGAAACTAAAGAAGCGTTGCAAGAAGTAGTTACACTATTAAAGAAAAATCCTTCGCTGAAAATTGAAATTGCTTCGCACACCGATTCGCGCGGTGAAGAAGATTACAACTTATCTCTTTCGCAAAAACGTGCAGAAAATGTGGTTCAATTTTTAATTGAAAATGGCATAAACGAATCGCGTCTTACTGCAAAAGGTTATGGCGAAAGTGTGCTGCTACAAGATTGTTCAGCCATAAAAGATTGCGCAGAAGACGATTGCGACTGCCACCGCACCAACCGCAGAACAGAATTTAAAATTGTTGAATAAAATGTTTCGGTTTCATTTTCGTTTTGTAACCTTGCAAAGCAACACCAAACTATAAGTGAAACAATTTATTCGATTACTTAGATACTTAATTCCTTACCGCAGCAATGTGCTGCTTAATGTTGTTTTCAACTTGCTGAGTGTGGTATTTTCGCTCGTGAGTATTGTAATGCTTATTCCGTTTTTGCAATTACTATTTGGCAAAACACCACTCATTAACGAAGCGCCAACATTTGCTTTCAGCCCGAATTTTGCAATTAGTTTTTTTGAGTTTAAACTAAGTACCATTATTAAAGAAAGCGGCACCACTCAAGGCTTGCTCTTTATTTGCATCATCACCGCCATTATTTTCTTCTTAAAAAACCTGTTTCGTTTCTTGGCAGTTTATGTAATGAGCCCTGTGCGAAACGGTGTAGTGCGCGACATTCGCAACGACTTGTATAAAAAAATTCTTTCGCTTCCATTAGCTTATTACAGCAAAGAAAAAAAGGGCGATTTAATTGCGCGAATGACCGATGATGTAAAAGAAATTGAAACCAGCATTATGAATGTGTTGGAGATTTTTTTTCGCGAACCGGTAAATATTATTGTGTTTTTAGGAGCCATGGTAATGATGAGTTTTCAGCTTACCATTTTTGTGTTTGTGATGCTGCTAATAACCGGTGGAATAATTGGTAGAATAGGCAAAAAACTAAAACGCACTTCTGCCGAAGGGCAAGAAAAACTTGGTTTTCTAATTTCAATTATTGATGAAACGCTTAGCGGCTTGCGCATTATTCACGCATTCAATGCAGGAAAATTTAAAACTGCACAATTCAAAGAAATAAACAGCTCACATTTTAAAATTGCCAATCGCCTCACTTTGCGTAGAGAACTTTCTTCGCCTCTCACAGAGTTTTTGGCGATATGCGTAGTGTGTACAGTACTTTGGTTTGGAGGCAGGTTAGTATTGGACAAACAACTTTTGAGTGCTGAAACTTTTATCGGTTTTATGGTTATTTTTTCGCAGCTTATTCCACCTGCGAAAAGTTTTTCAAATGCGTTTTACAATATACAGAAAGGCTTGGCTTCTTCGCATAGAATCTACGAAATTTTAGATGCCGAAAATTCTATTAAAGAAATTCCAAATCCCATTTCGGTTAAAGATTTTCACCATTCTATTGAACTAAAAAATGTAAGTTTTGCCTACAACAATTTCGACCAAAAAGAAATTTTATCGCAGGTAAATTTAAAAATAGAAAAAGGGAAAATGATTGCTTTGGTTGGGCAAAGTGGCGCAGGGAAATCTACTATGGTTGATTTGCTTCCGCGCTTTTACGACCCGCAAAAAGGCGAAGTTCTTATTGATGGTGAAAATATCAAAAACCTTAATCTGCACTCGCTTCGCGATTTGTTTGGCATTGTTTCGCAAGAGGCAATTTTATTTAACGACACAGTGTATAACAACATTGCATTTGGCTTTCCCGGAGCAAACAAAGAAGCAGTGAAAGAAGCTGCAAAGATTGCTAATGCGCACGACTTTATCATGCGTTTAGAAAATGGCTACGAAACCAATATTGGCGACCGCGGCAGCAAACTTAGCGGTGGCGAAAAACAGCGCTTAACTATTGCTCGTGCAGTACTAAAGAATCCGCCAATTTTAATTTTAGACGAAGCTACTTCTTCATTAGATTCTAACTCCGAAAAGTTGGTACAAGAAGCATTGAATAAATTGATGAAAGGCAGAACTTCTATTGTGATTGCGCATAGGCTCTCAACCATTCAATTTGCCGATGAAATTATTGTGATGAAAAACGGTGCAATTGCAGAGCGCGGAAACCACATCGGTTTAATGGCACACAACGGAATTTATAAGCAGTTAGTTGAATTACAGGCTTTTTAATTCTAATTTCTCAGACTCTAAATTTGTGCTGAAAAATCTTTAGAAACCATACTGTTCCAGTCTTCTTTTGTAGGGAAAAAATCCTCTTCAAATGTAGCTATCAACTGCGAAACAGTTGCATTTTCTTCACCCTGCAATACCATTGATTCTTTCAAATCTTCGATAAGTTGTTTAATTCTAGTTTCCTTTTTTTGAGTAAGCACAATTAGCTCAGAAATATTTGAAGGCTGATTAGTTGTGTTTTCATCAAATGCCTTTAAAACTGCCGGAAAAACTAATTTAGTTTCGTAGGTGTAAAGCGAATTAAACTCTGTGCGCAAGTTGCTTAAAACCTCTTCGGTACCGCTCTTTTTTTCTTCAAGTAAAAAGTCGCCTTTCCAAACCATCATCAAAAAATGATACTGAATAGAAGGGTAAACTTCTTTCATTAAAAGCTGAATTAAATATTTGGCAGTTTGTTTGCGAGCAGTCATACTAAAACCTTTTTATACTATGCAAAGTTGCACCATAAACAACTAAAAAGGTATGACGTTTACTGATTTAAAACATGATATTACTCATATTTTAATCATTCGTATTGGCGGTTTTGAGCAGCTTCGGGAGATTGGTTATTTTAATTTTTTTTCCGTCTAACTCAATAATTTTATCTTGATTAAATTCTGATAAAAGCCTAATAGCGCTTTCGGTTGAGGTGCCCACATAATCTGCAATTTCTTCGCGCGAAAAAGTAACGTTCAGCGTTTGCCCATCTGGCAAAAAACCAAATGTTGCCTTAAAAAACAAAAGTGCTTCTGCCATACGCTCGCGCACATTGCGCTGCGAAAGCGAAACGATATGTTCTTCTGCCGTTTTTAAATCTCGACTAATTATCCTCACCACTTCAAACAGCAACTGCGGATGTTTGCGTGTAGCTTCCAAAAAATAGTTTCTATCCACCACACAAATAGAAGAGTCTTCAATTGCAACTGCCGAGCAGTGGTAACGCTCGTTCGAAATTAGCGCGCGATAACCCAAAATATCGCCTGTTTTTACTAAGCGCAAAATTTGTTCTTTGCCATCTACACCAATCGTGCAGAGTTTCACCTTGCCGCGATTTAAACAATAAAGCGCGTGTGGAAACCCATTTTCATTAAAAATGAACTGACCACGCTTGTAGGTTACGCAAGTTTTATGCAGCGCCAATTCACTCAATCCTTCTTTATCCAAAATATTAAAGAAGGAATGCCCATGAGCTACACATGTGGTACAATCCGGGTTATTTTCTTTTAAATTAGACATAGCTGAATGATTCCGTAAAGTTAGATAAGATTTCCTTTTTAAAAACTATTTCTTAATTAAAAGTTTCTCGATTTCTGATACAAAATATTGATGCTCTAATTGTTGCACTTTTTTTGCAATTATAGTTGGAGTATCGTTATTTTCTATTGCCGCTTTAGCTTGGAAAATAATATCTCCTTCATCATACTTTTCGTTTACAAAATGAATGGTGATTCCTGTTTCTTTTTCTCTGTTTTCCCAAACTGCTTGATGAACAAACGAGCCGTACATACCTTTTCCGCCATATTTAGGCAACAAAGCCGGGTGAATATTGATGATGTTTCTGTGATATTTTTCTGCTAAAAATTTTGGAATAAGTAATAGAAAACCTGCCAGAACAATAAAATCAATTTGATGCTTTTGCATAAGCTCCAACATAAACAATTCATCATTTAACTGCTGCTTCGTAATCACCACCGATTCTACACCGGCATTGGCTGCATGTTGCAGTACACCCGCATTTTCTTTATTGCAAACAACCAATTCAACCTTGGCTATTGAGCTATTTCTGCCGTTAAAATGTTCAATAATATTTTTGGCATTGCTGCCTGTGCCGGAAGCAAAAACTGCTACTTTTTTCATGGGAATTATTTTGGAAAACACAAGTTAGTTAAGAGTGAAAAATCTTCGATGCTAAGTTGCTCCGGGCGCTTATCTAAAAATGGAATATTTGAAAAATCGGCAGGTAAAAATTGGCGAATACAATTACGCATTGTTTTTCTGCGCATGGTAAATGCCTGCTTTACCAATTTTGTAAAATCTGCCTCATCGCAATTTAGCTTGCGGTGGTGGCGCATAATTGTAATTACACCACTCATTACTTTTGGTGGTGGAGTAAAACATTGTGGCGGCACATCAAACAAATATTTACAATCAAAGTAAAGCTGCGTGAAAATACTTAGCACACCATAATCTTTTGTGCCTGGAGATGCTGCAATTCGCAGTGCAACTTCTTTTTGAAACATGCCGGTGAGTGCTGTTACTTTTTCTCTTTCTTCTATTGCTTTAAAAACTATTTGTGATGAAATATTGTACGGAAAATTCCCAATAATATGAATTGGAGCTTCAAATTTTTTGAAGTCAAGGTTTAAAAAATCTTCATTCAAAATTCTTTCGCCATTATTGAAATAAATGCCGGCATTTATGCGTAGCCATTCTGCCCAGCGATTATCTAACTCAACTAACCAATAGTTTTTGGGCTGCTTTTCTAATACCTTAAAAGTGAGCGCTCCTTTGCCCGGCCCTACTTCTATAATTGTAGCAAACTCGGCAATATTGCCAACTGCATCGGCAATTTTTTGTTGTATTTCTACATCGTGTAAAAAGTGTTGCCCTAAAGATTTTTTGAGTGCTCCGGCTTTCATTTCTGCTGCAATAATGAGCAAAAAAAAGGGAAGCAATTTCTCACTTCCCCTTTTTTAGCTATAATTTAATTCCTTACACCTTAGCGAAGAACATTGAATTTATAGGTAGAAACGGCATTCCCGCTTTTCACACGTGCAAAATAAAGTCCGTTTGAAAGGCTGCTAACACTCTCTGTGTGGTAAGTAGTACCAGCCAAGAAAGTATCGTTTAAAACTGTTTGTACAACTTTTCCATTTAAGTCTAATATTTCGATAGAAACATTTGCTTGGTCTTTCAAATCAAAACCTAACACCAATTCGCTTGATGCTGGATTTGGAAACATGCGGAAAGACATATCAGCAGTAGCCGGATTGGTAATGCTGGTTGTAATTGATGTATCTTGCAAGAAAATAACAGCCGGGAATGGTGAAGCTGGTACACCTGCAAAAACTCTAAACGAAGCTCCATTTTGGTTATTTGCAGTATCTAAGAAACCTGAAGTACAAACTGTTACCGCTTTGCCATCAAAAGAAGTTAATGGCACTAAGTATGATTTGTAAAGTGTAGTATCAATTTTTAAATCTACCACTACTTTACCTAAGCTCGTAGGCAAATCTGCTCCGATACCGGTTGGAGCAACAAGTGTAAATTTACCATATTTAGTAGCTGGAGCTAATACCATTCCACCCAAAGCCGGTGCAGAAATTGAAACTTCAGCAGCATCAGTTGAGCCATTAAACAAGGTCATTCTTGTAGTTCCTGTAGCAGCAGAAATTCTAGCCGGTTCGTTTAAGTAAAAATTCAAATCTGTAGCTTCGCCATCTGGGTTTGCTTTAAATTGTGAAGCATTTAATACGCCTGAAACCACAGCTACTACGCTATCATCACCAAATACCAAATTAGTATTTAAAACACTGCTTGAAGAGTCTTTTTTATGTAAATCTATACTGTAATCAAAGTCTTGAATAAAACCTGCTGATTGGAAAGCCTTACGAAAACTTAGTCCGATTACTTGCTTAATTCCACCAACATATAAATCAACATCTTTAAGAGCCGGATCAGCAGCATTGTGATAAACTTGAACCACACCTGCTACTTTTTCTTTAGGTAATTCTGAAACTTGAACCAGTCCATTTGCTTGTCCAGCTGGGAGCTGAATGGCAAACACACCAAATGTAGCACCGCCCGCAGGTGGATTAACTAAACCAGACGTAAACACAACTACAGCTTGATTACCAAAACTTCCGAAAAAGTTACCATTGGCTTGATAGCTCGGTGTAGAGGTTCCTGTAGTGTGATAGTGCAAGCGCTTAGGTGCTGCAGGATATTGAGCCGAAGTTGTTGTAGAACCGTAAGCTAAATTATCTTCAACGGTATCGCGTGGTGTTATTTGAATTGTAGTGATAAAAGATTGTACAGTTTGTGCAGGTGCATCAACCACACCATTGTGTAAGGTTAAAGCCATTTCCGAAGTATTGCTTGAAGTGAAACTTACGCCAGATACAACCTCTAAATTAAAATCACGAGGTAAACTTGAAGGGTTTGGAGTTGCAGCATAGTTGGTATCAACCAAACCATTTAAAACTAAAAAATAATTTCCTGCTGCAATACCAGAAGGGAAACTCTTAGTATAGAAACCATCAGCAGAAGACGAGCTGCCCTTAGGTGCAACTACTACATCTGTAGGTGTTGGAATAACTGGAAATCCCGGATCATAAAAAAATGCAGTTCTAAAACCGAAGTCATCAATAATTTTTTGTTCACCTCCAGGCAAGTTTGCATTCTTTACATACACATCTACACTGGCGGCTGCCGTATCGGGACTATTGTTCAATAAAAGTAGTTTTATTTGGGCTGATGCCGAAAACATAGTTAAGGCAGCACCAAACGAGAGAAGAATTTTTTTCATAGCACAGAAAATTTTTGTTTTGAAAATTGTTTCGTGCTAAAGTAATTTTTTAGTTTAAAATTCCTATATGTTTTTTAAAAAATACTCTTAATTATTCCATTCTAACATATAAATATTCTGTATATTTATATAGTTAAGTTCGTGTTTTATAGTTGCTTTTTGCCTTTACACATAAAATTTATACGGCAATACAAAACTACCTTACCCGTAATTTGTTTATTTGGTTACGTATTATTTTCTACTCTTTTAGAAACTTAGTCCTTTGTTTTAACCCGTTGCTAAAAGTAACTTCCGTAAAATATACTCCGCTTGTGTTTATTATATTTTCGAGTAAAATGGTTGTGTGCATCGGTTACATAGTGGAATACCATATCAATACGGCTAATATTACCCATATTGCATGGTTCACAAGTAGCAGTTTAATGCTTGAAAAACAAATTGTACAATGGTTTCATGAAACGATTGGCTCACAACCTTTTTCTACTCTTTCAACAACCTTAGCGAACCGGTAAACTTATTGTTAGATACACTTAAAATATAAATGCCGCGGGCAGAAATATCAGACAACTCAAGGTATAGTGATTGCCCCACCGTATTTACATTATTTAGGTTTACAAGTTGCTGCCCCATAACATCAAATACAGCAACACGATAGCTGCCTTCTGCCAAACCGCTTACGCGAACAGCATTGCTAAACGGATTAGGCATTACCGACAACTTAAAAGCATTATCTAAACTACTGCTTATTGAGGTTTGCGTGGATCTGAGTTTATCTCTGTTTGCCACACTGCTATTTAGGCAAGCGTTCATTCTTGCTGCCTGCCCAACTGTAAACATTCTACTGCAATACGAATAGTCCATAAAATTCTGAACATTTTCTATTACACCGTTTGTACATTCGCTCAAATTTAGATTGCAACTTAAATTGGAGCCTTTTGTAATTGGGGTATCGCTCACGCTATCATCACCGCAAGTAATATTAGGGTTGCCATTTCCCCACGTATGCAGTAAGTTTAAATAGCGCCCAACCTCCTGTGTAAGCGCTCTTGAATTAAATGGTTTACTGGTTCCGATACTGCCAATAAAAGAATGGAGTATAACAATTCCATCTCTCTCGGGAAAGCTATCGGCTGAAGCGGGAAGCAAAGGATGAGGTGGGTCAACCACTCCCTGTTTTACTGTCCACACGTTTAAGTATTTGGCGGGATTCCACTGGTTTAAGTAGAAGCTGTCTGCAATGGGAGCAGTAATATATGAAGTATAAATACGGTCTATTCCGGTAGTGGGATTACCTTGCGGGTCTGTACTTGCCAGTTTAAATTGTATGTTGGCATTGCCGATTATACTTTTAAACGGAGCAACAACGTCTGCCGTATCGGCATTGAGTTTGTTGTAATCTTCATTTAAAATGCGAATGGCATCTACAATTTGAGAATCGGCAATATTTTCTACACCGCCATGGTGCAAAACATGGAATACTACTTGTATGGAATCGGTTTGCGCTTTTGAAAAAAGTACAGTACTCACAAAAAGCATAACCAAAAATCTGTTGGTAAAGGTTGTTCTATTCATAACGATATAAGTTTAAAGTTCTATAATAATAAGCTGTTTTTTTTGGGGTTTATATGAGCAATAAAAACATTCTCATAAAATTTTCGGTTTAGTGTTCAACAATAAATTTCTTGGTTGCTAACAAGTTGTAGCGTTCATAAATTTTTAAGAAATAAATGCCGCTTGCAAGTTCCGAAGTAGCCAGCACCTCTTTACCCGAAGCGTTTAATGGTTTGTTGCTCAAAACCTCTTGCCCCAATACATTAGTTACTTTTACACTCAGGTTTTCATTATCACCTATAAGGTATGTTAAATTCAAATTATTCTTTGCAGGGTTGGGGAATATCTTTACTCCATACGCCTCACTACCGGCCGGTGTGGCCACAGCCGTTCCGGTATTTACGGTAACTTTTACCGTATCATAGCTCCACCAGATACCTGCACAATCCTGTACACTATCGCGCATGGCAATCACATAATAGGTACTGCTATCGGGGCATACTGTGCCACCATTAAAACCCTCCGCTATTTTATTGCCTGCGGCATCTTGCCAGTAAACCGTATCGTAAGTAGTAATATTGGCAGTGGCGTTTAGCTCAATACAAGTGCTGTTTGCTTTAGTAAAGGCAGTATCTTGTATAGTGGTAGTAACATCATTACCATTAAATGGATATATATCGCTGAGGGAATCTAAGCTAAGAAAATAGCTGTTCGAATCACTTAGCCCAATCCTAAAATGTATGTATTCATAATCTTGCAATTTAGGCGTAAGTATAGCAGCGTATTGGTGCCAGCCCGTATCTATTTGCCCACTTTCCCAAAGTTTTTCAATGCGGGAGCAACTATCGGCATTTCCCCATATAACTAAAGTTTTTTTAGCTACCTTACCTCCTTCATAAAATAGATTTGCTGCCCATAATGTCATACTATACTTCACGCCAACTCGAATGTAACAAGATAACCGAGTAGAAATAGACCCCCGCCATGTTGTCATGTTACGTTCAGCAAGGGTTGCATATGTGTTTCCTTGCTTTGGGAAATTCGGATATACATCATCATTATCTAAACCAGTATTGTATAGCCCTACATAGCCTTCGCAAAGATAAAAACCTGATATTGGACAATAAGAAGATGTAAGCATAGAATCTACCGATCCTCCGCCAGAGGCTCCACAAGGAACACCCTCCAACTCAGCGTTAGAAATTATTATCTGCGCTATTGCTTGTTGATAAAAAGCAATAGCACAGATGATTATCTGCGCTATTGCTTTTATCATTTCAAAAATATTTTACCGTTATATTTATTACCAGAAATTAAGCATTTAGCAATGGTTGAAACGAGAAGAAATGAAAATTGACGGGTAGGATTTACCCCCCCAATCATTAACATTTTTTAATGATTGTAGTTTGTTTTTCATAACACAGGTTTTTAGAGCAGCCCGCTTGGGCATGCGGTGAGTAAATGGTTTGGTGAAGATATAACATAATTTTTCTAAAAACAAAAGGAAATTTGTTAAACCCAAATTACGCAATAAAAATTTAAACGAGATGAAATAATACAAAATAAGCTGCAAAAATGCGATAAAAAAGCATAATGAATTATGGTTTTGGGCAGTTAAAGCAGATATAAAGTAGTACTTATCGTAGCAAAGAATCTATTGCATAATATGGATTAAATAAGAGCAGAACTTTACCCTATAGTGTTTCTACTTGCAAGGCAACTTTTTATATGTTCCAACCACAAAAGAAACTTTACCTTTTGGGTGAAGCACCAAAAAGATGTCCACTTCTAAAACTTAAAATTTAGCGCAAAATTAAACGTTCGCGGTTGGTTTGGTCGTGCAGGGCGCAACTGGTAAAAACGATTGAGTACATTCCGCGCAATAAAATTAAATGAAACATGTTTGTTTAAATCGAAGCCCAAACGCAGGTCCCAAATAAAATCGCCTTTGTATAAATGCTTTTGTCTGTAATCGCCCAAACCCGGTATGGCAATTTCAAAAATAGCATCTACATTATCCATATAGCTGTAATATTGGAGCGAAGTTCCAAAGCGGTAATGCTTAAAAAACAAAATATCAATATCGGCTTTAAAAACGTGACGATTTCGGTATTTCAGCATTATCATTCTGTTCATAGAATCGGGATGATAGAAAGTTCCGAAAGCGCGATCTAAAGTAAATCCAATATCCTTTTTAGCTCCATCGGCATCTAAGCTCAACGGGTAAACATAGGTATAGCCAAGTTGCGCAGTCATATCCACATTTCTACCAATTTTTCCTTCGCCTACAATAGCAAATTCCCAACCAAAAATTCTTGCTCTGGTAACATTTTGCGATTGGAAAGTTGCCACCATTGTATATTTTCCATCTGATCCTTTTTCAACACCAATTTCTGTGTTTTGAAATTCTATCATCTGCGAAAATTCATTCCAAAAAACTACGGCATCTGCATAGCCGCGCCAGTTAGAAATATTGAAGCTTCGCTTGTAGCCTAATTCAAAAGTGTAGCCATTTTCCGGCAAGATATTTTGGTTTTCCCTCACTCTTAATTGCCCCATATCATAGTTCACAAAACGCTCGGCAATACTTGGAAAACGGTATGCTGTTCCAAATGACGCTCTAAGATAATTGTACTTTCTAATTTGATAGTTTAAGCCAATTCTAAAAACAGGTAAAGTTATTTTTACTGTGTCGCCATTCTTTTTTATGTTTTGGAATTGCAGCATCGCCAAGCCTGTTTTCTTATCTAAATTAAAATACTCCAAACGAATACCGGCATTCACACTCAAGCCTTTGTAATTCACATCTCCGGTTACATAAATTCCGCCATAGTTTCCTTGGTGATTTCCTAATGTTCCATCTAAATTGGAATAGTGTAAATTATTTAACCCAACTATAATTTTGGCGAAAGAACCAAAGTCGTGGCGGAACTGATAATCAATCATTCCAAATTGTGCTTTGGGTCCCAACGAGGAATTCAGGTTATTGAAATAGTACCAACGCCCCATAATGCGGTGCTGGTTTTGCTTTTTATCAATATAAGTTAGCGAAGGGTCAAGAAACGCATAAAAATATCGTTCTTCAATTGATACACCATCTGACGAAACATAAGGCGTTTTTATATCTTTCCACCAAAATTGAAAGCCATTGTGGCGATACATAATGGTGCTGTTTAAGCTCAAGCTGAGCCTTCCGTTCAGTTGTTTTGGTGTGTATTTTAGTTTTGTTGTAAAGCGAGTTCTATTCTCGTATTCTCTATCTAAATGCGATTGTTGATTATGCAGGTTTCCGCTAATCACAAAATCAATTTGCCCAAAGCGGTGTTTATGCAAAAAAGAAACGCCCGTTTGTTGTGGCTTTTGGAAATAGGTTAAATTCTTCCTGTTATTCCACCATGCAAATTCCGGTTTGTTTTGCCATTCCTTTTTCAACACTCGGTTGCTCACATCGTATTGTTCGGTATAAAGTTGAATTCGGGTTTCGGGCGTATCGGTTGGGTAAGCTGTGCGCAAGTGAATAACGCCATTTAGCGCGGCTGCACCATATTGCACGGTTGAAGCTCCTTTAATAATTTCCATTTGGCTCATGTTTTCCATTGGTGCCATTTCCCAACGAATTTCGCCACGATCGGGAGTCATCAAAGGCATATCATCAATAACTAAAAGAACTCGGCTGCCGCTACCGTAAGCATAACCGCTACCACCTCTTATGGAAATAGAACCGTCCATCACAGTAATGCCGGGTGTTCTGCTCACCGCCTGCAAAGCGTTGGTAATATTATTAGTTTCAACAAAGCGCGGCTTTAAAACGTCCATTGTTACCGTTTCTTTTTGAATCTTTTTTCCGTACTTACTTGTACTCACCACCACCGTGTTTAATTCTACATCGGTTGAGCCAAGATTTTTATTGAGAGTCTTTTGCTCACCATCTTTCAAATTCAATTTTACTGTATCGTTTGCATAGCCGATATAAGTAAAAATTAAGTTTGTTTTTCCTGCCGGAATGGTGAGTTCATAAGCGCCTGCAACACTTGTGGTTGTAGCATTTGTGGGCGAAGTATAAACCGAAACTCCTACTAACAACTCTTTGGTGGAAGCATCGCGCACAATGCCTTTTACGGTAGCCGTTTGGGCAAATAAACAAGTTGAAACAATAGAAAATATAAGGGCGTAGTAGTATTTCTTCAAAGGCATAATTATGTAATATGAAAGCGCAAACCTATTGAAAAGCCTTTGTGATACAAATGCTTTTTCCACATTAACAATTTACGTTTTGTAGAAAACTGAGATTTTACAATATAAAGACCTCTTATATTTTTAATAATTCCTTCATTAAATTTACATTAAAGTATTTTTTTGATTTTTATTCTACTATTTTAAAACCCTTTCTCAAAGTAACAGCAATATCGTTTATATAAAAAATACCTTTGAGCCAAGAAATAAATTTAAAGTTTTACCACTATGGATTTACACGATTTAAGAAAAAACTATATTAAAAACCATTTGAGCGAAGGCGATGTGAACGAAAACCCCACCGAGCAATTTGTTGCTTGGTTTAAAGAAGCCCAACAAAGTGCTATAAAAGAGCCTAATGCCATGACTTTGGCAACTGCCACAGCAAACGGAAAGCCTTCTGCCAGAATAGTTTTGCTAAAAGAAGTTGATGAAAAAGGGTTTGTATTTTTCACAAATTATTTAAGCAGGAAAGGGAGTGAAATTACTGCTAATCCACAAGCTGCATTACTGTTTTTTTGGGATGTTTTGGAAAGACAAATTAGAGTAGAAGGAACACTAAAAAAAATTGCCGAAAGCGAATCGGAAAACTATTTTAATTCCCGCCCTTTAGAGAGCCGAATTGGTGCAATAATTTCTAAACAAAGTTGTGTAGTAAAATCGAGAGAAGAATTAGAACTTGCATTTAATAAAGCTAAAGAAAGTAGTGAAATAAAACGTCCGCAAAATTGGGGTGGATATTTACTTGTGCCTGCTTATTTTGAATTTTGGCAAGGTGGGGCAAACCGAATTCACGACAGAATAACATATACCAAACATCAAGAAAATTGGTTGATACAAAGGCTTGCTCCATAAATAAAAATACCTTAAAAGTGTTACTACATAAGGCTTACAGCCTCTAAATATCAACAAAAAATAATGTAGCAGGAAATAGTGTTGTTTTTCAACTATTTGATAATCAATATGTTACTAAACACAAAAAACGATTTCTCAATAAAACGTAGAGTTATCAACATCTTTGGTTCATAAAGGACTTGCAAACCTTGCTGCGCCTTGCTTCATTTGGCTTCACAACAGTATTTATTTACCAAAATTAAAATCTTAAAAAAATGAACAAAGGAGATTTAATCGACAAAATCGCGGCAGCAGCCGGAGTTACAAAAGCACAAGCTGGTGAAGCTTTAGATGCAGTATTATCAGGTATCGAAGGTTCTTTGAAAAAAGGCGACCGCGTTACTTTAGTTGGTTTCGGAACTTTCTCTACCAGCAAACGTGCTGCTCGTAAAGGCCGTAACCCACGCACTGGAAAAGAAATTAAAATCAAGGCTAAAACAGTTGTACGTTTCAAAGCCGGAAAACAACTAAGCGATAAAGTAAATAAATAATCGCTTGCTTGTTTGCTTTTAAAAACGCCTCTGCTAAATGTGGGGGCGTTTTTGTTTTAGTATTGTTTGCTAAAATTTATGCGACACCACTAACACACATTTTTCAAATGCGTGGCATTGTGCAATCTCTTCATCAATCAACCCTTTTGCATCCGGCAATTCAAAAAAATTCACCTTGCGTTCTTGTAATGCACCATTCACAAAAAAAGTTTCGTAAACAGATTTTAATTGCTCAACTGCGGTTTCGCTTCTGCGTTTTAATGCGCGCATCGCTTTAGTTTCTAACTGTGTAATTCCCGCAAGTGTTTTTTGCTTTTCTGCTCGCACACTCGAACTTAATGTTGAATCAATGGCAGCAAGCTTTTCTTCTACTGAACTATATAAACTTTCAATTTCACCAACGGTTTGTGAAAGCGAAATTTCATCGCCAAAATTTTCCGTTAAATAGTTTTTTACAAACTCATCTTGTTGAGTAAAAACAGATTCAATTTTAAGATTCAATTTTTCTATTTTCCTTGAAATACTTTGTGGCAAAACCACCACAGGTGTTCTGTGAACAATCATTGGAAAAGGAATATTGAAATATTCAAACAATGGTTTTTGCTCCAACCAATAGCTACTTTCTGCGCCACCACCCACAAACGCCACATTAGGCAAAATACTTTCTTGCAACAGCGTGCGATAAAAAACATTTCCACTAAACTTTTTAGGGTTGGCAGCAATTTCATTTTTCATTTCTTCGGTTGAAAATTTCATGTCGGTATTTAATACCGCAAACTCATTCTCGCTTTGCTTTACAATTCTTTCTCTAAAATTTCCTCCTAAATAAAAAAAGTTTATAGGCCTTATTGCTGCTTGCACTTTATAGTTTTGCTCTAAATAATTTACAGTAGGCTGCAACACTTTTTCGGCTCTGGAGTTTAAAATTTCATCTTCAATAATTGGTGCAAAATGTTGCTTTAATTTAGCATCATCTTGGTTTAAAACAACTAAGCCATAATTGCTAAACAATTCTTGTACAACATAAGCTGTAAACTCTCCAAAGTTCTTTGTGTTTTCTAATGCTTCACTGAATAGCGAATGAATTTCTAAATCTGGCTTTGCAATTTTAAAATCACTCAAAATTTGCTTAAAACCTTCGTCTAACAAAAATCGTCCTACCGCTCCGGTTTGCAAAGTTTGCCAACTTACATTACTGCCCGAAAGTGTTGCGTTACAAAGTTCTTCCACATCGTGGTCTTCGCTTCCAATCCAAAATACAGGAACAAAATTATAGGTATTGAAAGTTGCAGAAAGTTGTTTTGCAAGCGCAATAGTTGAACAAATTTTATGGAAATAATATGCCGGATGAAGCAGTAATGTTGGCTGATGTGCACAAGTAATTGTAAACGTATTTTCTTGCTTTAGCAGTTCAATATTTTCTAAAGTTTTTACTGTGGTTTTTCTTCTCTTTGCTTGCTGCAAAAGTGCGTTTGATAAGTACAATCTATCGAGCTTTTGTGTTTGCTTTTTCTCAATTATTTGGGGTATAAAATTTTCTTCAAAAGGTGCAGAAAAGAGTTGCTTAACGCTGTTAGGCGAAAACAAATAATCGCGCATGAGGGGAGAAAGTAAATTTATTTTCTCCAACGAAATTTTTTCTACTGTAAAAGCCATAAAGCAAACCTATAAATTGTATTAGCCATTTCAATAATTTTGTAAAAGTTTGGCATTGAAATCGGCTTGGCTAAATTTGAACTTAGATTGTGCATTAAATTTTAGAAGTGCATCGGCAACAATGAAAGTATTTATTCAACCAAACTCCAATTACTATTCTATTACGCGCTATGTGCTAAAGCTGATAGAGAAAAATGTAAACCAGCAATTTCAATTTGTTGATGCGGCTGAACATGGCGATATAATTTGGGATACCGAACATCCAAAATCTGAGCCGATTGCAATTAAATTTTATGATGAAATAAAAGAGAAAAGTTTAGACAAAAATCACTTTGCTTCAAACACAACAATCACAACAAACGATTTAAAGAAAGATTCCATTGCTACCATTTTTTTTATGGTGAATTGTATGCAAGAATTTAATCCTTCTGCACAACAATTAGACTCCTTTGGACGCTTTAAATTTGAAGCTTCTTATCAATCACGTTTAAAAAACATCGAACAAAATCTTGTTCAAAAAGAAATTGATACGCTGTGCTTAAAATGGAATATTACTCCGAGTAAAAAGAAAAGTACTTTCTTTATTTCACACGATATTGATACCATTTACGGCTCATTTTTACAAGATGGATTTTGGGCTTTGAAGAATATGAAAATCGGTGTTGTTCTAAGCTTAATTTTGTGGGAATTTACCAATAAGCAACACTGGAAAAACATAGACCAGATAATTAAACTAAATAGCGAAAAGGATATTCTATCTACTTTTTTTTGGATTGTAAACAAAGGAAAAGGACTGCAAGAAATAAAGAATGCCGACTACGATATAAACCAGGAACGCCACTTGCTGAAAATGGTAGATGACTCAAAATTCGTAAACGGATTGCACAAATCTTGCTCCACCATGAGCATTGATGAAGAACTAAAAAAAGGAAACATCAACAGCACTTTTAACCGCTATCATTTTCTAAAATTTTTATCGCACAGCGATTGGAAAAAAGTTTCAGACTCCGCACTCACATTCGATTGTAGCTTAGGTTTTGCAGAGCATTACGGCTTTAGAAATTCTTATGGAAAAGCATTTCAACCTTTTGATGTTTTAAATAATAAACCTTTTGATTTTGTTGAAGCACCGCTACATTTTATGGACGGAACTTTTCATAAATACATGAAAATAGCAAGGAATGAAACCGCAAAAAACATCATCAATTTTTACGAAAATAATTCCGTGAATTGTGATTTTTCTTTATTGTGGCACAATACTTATTTCACAAATTACAAGTACCATTCTTTTTTAGATGAGTACAAAAAAATATTAGCTTTTATTTATGAAAATAAAATTGAGTGTGTTATGCCCAACCAACTCATAAACGAAAATAAAATAGCATGGTAAAATATAGATTGGCAAACGAAAATGATTATGAAAACATCAACAATTTTCATAACCGCGTGTATCAAGAAAATCGCAGTATGGAGCAATTTTTATGGGAGTTTCACAACGGAGCTTTTGGCAAATCTATTTATGTAATTGCCGAAGATGGCAACAAAGTAGTTGGTACAAACTGCGTGATTCCAATCGTTGTTACCAATGCAAATAACGATAAAATACTAACCGGAAAAAGTGAAGACACTTTAGTTGATCCAGATTACAGAGGTCAAGGTATTTTTAACCACATCTACGATTTTTTATTTGAACAATGTAAGCAAGCCGGAGTGCAAACAATTTGGGGATATACTTCAGCTAAGAAATCATTTGAAAAAGTTGGATTTTCTGTCCCTTTCGATCATCAGCAAGGGCTAATTGTAAATCATGTTTTGGAGAGTTATCAATTCCTTTCTTCGCTAAACAACAAGAATAAACTCAAAGAGAAATTTCAGATTTTAGGGCTTTGCTTATTTTCAAAACTAAAACACTTATTTGGTTCGCTTTCCAATATAAAAACAGCTTACACACTTGTTGAAAATCAAGCAATAACCGACCAAGTAGAAAGCCTTTTGCGAAATAGCAATGTGAATGACAATGAGTTATTTTACATTCTTCAAAACAAAGAATTTCAGCAATGGAGAATTTACGACAATCCTAATTATTACAAGGTTCACACTTATGGTGCTTATGACAAAAGTAACAAACTCGTTGCGCTAATTGTGCTCAATTCTCACGCAAATAAAGTAGCATATATTGTTCAAAGCACTTTTGATAATTCATTAACGGAAGAAGAAAAAGTACAGATTTTAAAACACGCAATTAGCCGTGTGTTTTCTTTAGGAATTAGCATAATAAGAAGTTGGCTTTTCGACACTAATGAGCAGAGTAAACGCGAAGCAGAAATTTATGCTAAAGCAAATTTTGTAGTTCTGAATAAAGGCATTGGTTTTGTTTGGAAAAAGTTAGACAACAACAACCTAAATCCAAACAAGTTTGTTTTATCAAGAATTTCTACACAAGGAGTAATATAGGTTTCGGCTTATTATCTACAATTAGCACTCAGCAGATAAATGCTCTGGCATAGTGAAAAAATCAGGTTGTAAAAACTCCTCTTTTAGGTCTTTCATGGTGTAGCATTTCATGTTATTTGCTTTGAAATATTCCAGCATTTTGATGTAGAATTTTTCGTAACCTGCATAAGTAAGTTCACTAAAAAAATTGTTGTGCCAGTTAATTGTGAATATACAATCGTTTGTATTTTCTTTCATCCAGTGCTCTACTTGACTAAAAGAAAATTCCGGTGTTTGCCGTAAATTAAAAAACGTTCTATCCATTATGTTTAAAGGCACTTCTATAAAATTTAGCACGCGATTTTCTTCTATATCAAATGGCATAAATGGCAAGCCATAACTGTTTCTAAATCCAAACTTATCTGAAAATCCAAGCGAGGTATCAATCTTAATTTCTGCTTCTTCAATTCGCTTAAAATCGTTCACCTTAAATTTTAAAAAATGATAGCGGTTTGCATCCGGCTTTTCAGTAAACCATTTTAATTCTTCATCAAAAGAAGTGTTGCCTATTGCTTTATGCAAATTGTTTGTTCCTCCGCTTCTGGCAATAATTTGCAGTTGCTTTTGAATATCCAAACTATCAAATCTGTAATCGCTGTTTTGCTTGTCTTTCTTCACTAACCAAAAGAAGTTTGAAGTAAAGTCAAATCTTTTTTCGATAGCTACAATTTTGTGCATATTAAGCCAATCGGGCGTGCCGACATAATGATTGAACAATAACTTCGGAATTGCTGCCCATCTTCTGTTTTTAAGTGCAAACATTCCATCTTCGTTTTTAGATTTATACACGAAATCTATATCGTGCGTAAGTAAAAATCCCGATGGTCTTTTCTTATTTTTTAAGTACTTTAACTCGTTTACTGTTTCGCAAAACTCATCAATTAAAAGTTGCACAAAATTTTGCTTAATTCCAAATTTTGCTTGTGCGGCATTAGCAGAAATATATCTTTCGTGTTGGTCGTGCTCCGTTGCAAAATACTCCTGCACACAGTTTACATAGTAAAAAATAGTGCTTAAATAATCGGTTGAAGTGCTATTGGGCAATACTATTCTTCCACTACTATTCAAATGAAATTTAGAATCTGTTTTCTTTTCTTTTAAATGTTGAAAAAACTTTTCCGATAAATAGATGGTGTTTTCTAATCCAATGCCCACGCTTATATTGCAGCCATTTCTTTCTGTTACATAAACAAATTTTTCTGCTTTATTAAACGCTATAAGTTGAAGCGTGTAATAAACAATGGCTTTATTTGGAATATCATTTGAAAGAAAAATTTTCATTTGCAGTTGTAAAATTATCTTGCGCGAAATATTACTTTGTAAATTTACAACATTAAAATAAAATGTGTGGCATAGCCGGATTTATTGATAGCAAAAACACGAAGGAAAATGCGTTGAAGAATATTCAGTTGATGCTAAAAGCTATTCAACATCGCGGACCCGACAACTCTTCGGTTTGGCAAAGTGAAAATGTTACGCTTGGGCACAATCGCCTTTCTATAATTGATTTGCACGAAACTGCCAATCAACCATTTGAATATTTAGATGTTGTGATTGTGTTTAACGGAGAAGTTTACAATTACTTAGAGCTTAGAAATGAACTGCAAAAAAAAGGCTGGCAGTTTAGAACCAATGGCGATACAGAAGTAATTTGTGCAGCATACAAAGAGTGGGGAGAGCAATGTGTAACGCACTTTGTAGGCATGTGGGCATTTGCCTTGTGGGATAAAACAACTTCAAAACTTTTTTGTTCCAGAGACCGTTTCGGCATTAAGCCATTTTACTATTACAATACTGCTTCAGGTTTCTATTTTGCTTCGGAATACAAAGCGTTTAAAGCCCTCGATTTTTTTAATTCCGAAATAAATAACGAGCAGATAAAAAGATTGATTGCTATAAATATTGTTTGCTATAAAAGTGAAACTTTCTACAAGCATTTGCATCAATTATTACCGGCACACAATCTTGTTCTTTCTAACGGAAAAGTTTCTATTTATTCTTATTGGGATGTAAACCTAAACCAGCGCAACACAACTACTTTTGAGGAAAAGAAAGCTACATTTCAACAGCTATTTTCCGATTCCATAAAACTCCATTCGCGCAGCGATGTAAAAAATGGAATTTGCCTGAGTGGCGGATTAGACAGTTCCGCTATTGCGTCTGCATATTCAACCGTTTTTCCCGAGTCAGAAATTCAATCGTTCTCTATCTTTTTTGAAGGAGCAGGAAAAGTAGATGAGCGACCGTTTATTCGCGAGGTAGTGAAAAAATATCCCAACATAAAACCGTATTATCTATCCCCTTCGCACAACGATGTAAAAGACACTTTTGAGCGCGCTGCATTTAGTGCCGATGCTCCAATGATTGAATCTTCATTTATTAGCCAAAATCTTTTAATGAAACTTGCTGCTTCACAAGGTGTAAAAGTAGTGCTCGATGGGCAAGGAAGCGATGAATATTTAGGCGGTTACTTACATTCATTCTACAGAATAATTGGTAGTAAAATTAAGTCCGGCAGCTTGTTTAGCGCTATTTCACTATTGCAAAACCTTGCACAGCGCGAACAATTTTCAACTAAAAAGAATTTGAATTTCTTCTTGAAATCTTTTGTTGCTGCATTTAAAAACGAAGAAGAAATATACCGGTTAGAATCACTGAAAACAAAAGCAATAACAGGCACAGTAAATATTGAGTTAGAAACAAAAACCGGCAACAAGTTCAACAACTTTCTTTATCACTTAATATTCACTACTACGTTGCAAACAATTTTGCACAACGAAGACCGCAACTCTATGGCTTATTCTATCGAGAGTAGAGTTCCGTTTTTAGATCATCGCTTAGTTGAGTTTGCTTTTTCGTTACAAACAGAAGATAGGATTAGCCCACAGGCAGAAACGAAATATCTTTTGCGTGAAGGTTTAAAAGATATTTTACCTACGGCTGTTTACGAACGAAAAGATAAAAAAGGTTTTGTAACTGCTGGCGAAGCTGAATGGCTGAATGGCCCGCTCCGTTTTTTATTAGAAGATAATTTTGATGCTTTAGAAATTTTAAATTCCGCCAATGCAAAGCATTTGATAGATGAATACAAAAGTGGAAATTATTCCAATTCTAAATTGGTTTGGAAGTTAGCAAACATCAATTACTGGCTGAAAAATTTAGCTTAGTATTATTCTAACCAAAGTGCCAAAGCTACGGCATCAGCAAAATGTTTTCCTTTGTTGGTGAGTGTAATAATTTCTTTATCGAAAGAATAAAACTCAGCATTTACAGCTTGAAGTTTTTCTACCAAACTTATTCTAAATTTTTGAACAAGAGAATTGTTCAAATCTAAACCCAGTGCAGTTCTTAGCGAAGTCATAATATATTCATTCGCATGTTGAATAGGCGTAAGATTTTCACTTTCATTACTTAGCAAGCCATTCTTTAAGTTTGAAATATAAGCTCGTAAATTTGGCTTATTCCAACTGCGCTCTAACTCTTTAAATGAATGTGCCGAAGGGCCCAAACCAAGATAGCTTTTGCCTAACCAATAATTTGTATTGTGAACAGCTTTCTTGCCTGGTTTGGCGTAGTTTGAAATTTCGTAGTGTTCAAAATTATTTTCTGCTGCAAAATTCATCAATATATCAAATTGCGCAGTAGCTTTTTCTTCATCAATCGGCAGCGATTTTTGTTTCTTAATTTTCTGCGCAAGTGAAGTTCCATCTTCTACCGTGAGTGCATAACTTGAAAAATGTGGCACCTGCAAATTCTTCACTATTTCCAAATTTTTTAGCCACTGTGAATCTTGAAGTGTTGGTGTGCCATAAATTAAATCTATGGTGAGCAGTTCAAAACCAAAATCTTGTGTTCGTTTAATTGAGCTAAGTGCTTCCTGCGCAGAGTGCGCACGGTTCATGTAGCGCAAATCTTCTTCCGAAAAAGATTGCACGCCAATACTAAAACGATTAAAACCAAATTCTCTCAATGCAGAAAGTTCTTTCAACTTTCGTTCGGTTAAATCATCAGGATTTGCTTCTATGGTAAACTCAGAAATGTTACAAGAAAAGTTTTTGAAAATAGATTCTGAAATTCTTAGCAGATCGTTTGCGCCAAGCCGAGTTGGCGTGCCTCCTCCAAAGTAAATTGTTTCTATTTCTTCACCACTAAAAAAATGCTTCTGCAATTCAATTTCGCGCAGTAGCGCTTCTACAAAATCGCCCTTTAGTTTTGGCGAAGTGGTAAAATAAAAATTGCAATAACTACAGGCTTGCTTACAAAAAGGAATGTGAATATAAATGCCTGCCATGCTACAAAATTAAAAAGTAGTTTGTTTCAATCTCTTAATTTTATCATATTTTCGATTTGAAGTGAAAGCGCTGTTTTTAGCTTGTTGTGTATTCGTTTCGCAAATTATATTTGCGCAAAGTAGCATAAAACTAAACACCACATTTACTGATACAAACGCAGGCTTTAATTCCACTAATTTCAAAATTTCTTCTTCTGTAAAAGATAGTGCTGAAGCTTTCAACAACACAAAAAAGTTACTCAATAAAATTCAATCAGCAGGTTTTGCTGCTGCTTCGTTAGATACATTTTACTGCGATAGCAACAACTGCTTTGCACAATTTTTTATTGGTGAAAAGCTTAATGGTTTCCAGCTTAAAAACTCAAATATTGAAAATACTTTTTTGAGTGGCACAAAACAAAAACTAAACCGAAAGAAAAGTGTTTTAACTCCAAAAGAAATCAATATTGTACAGCAAAAGATTCTCACTAATGCAGAAAACAAAGGCTATCCATTTGCAGAAGTTTTTTTAGATAGCTTTAAAATAAATCCTGCTTCTGCAAACATCAATATAGAAAAGCACGAACTCTTTTTATTCGACACTTTATCTATACCACAAAAGGTAAAAGTGAAGAAGAAATTTCTAAGTGCTTACTTGGGAATTAAACGCAACAAGCCGTATGACGAAAGCAAAATAAAATCAATTGAACAACGACTGAATGCCTTACCGTTTATAGAGATTACACACCCACACACAGTTTGGTTCGATAAAGAAAAGGCAAAAGTTGAATTAAACATTAAGGATAAAAAGGCAAGTGTTTTTAATGCCTTTCTCGGAATACTTCCGGGTGGTGCGGGACAAAAAGTTTTAATAACCGGAGAGGCAAAAATAAATCTTTATGGCATGCTTGGTTTTGGTGAGCAGCTAAACTTAGAATGGAACAAAACCATGCCTAAAACGCAAGTACTTAAAACAATGATTGCCGTGCCATATTTATTTGGCTTGCCCTTAGGCGTTGATGTTCGTTTTGAGCTTTTTAAGCGCGACACTGCTTGGTTAGATTTAGACGGAAACTATGGAGTGTGCTACCAATTTTCGGGCATGAATTATTTAAAAGCATCGCTGAAACAAAAGAACACGATTGTGCTTAAAGTGGATACTACTTTCATAAAACAAAATCAAACATTGCCGAATGCGCTAGATATAAAGAGCAATGAGTTTGCGCTCGAATACTATTTTATGAATTTGAATTATCGCTTCAATCCAACTACCGGATGGCAACTAACAGCAGGCGGCTCAGTGGGCGCAAAATCTGTGAAGCGAAATTCGCTTATCAATAATTTAATGGATGAAAAACGCGGAGAAACTTTTTCCTATTTATATGATAGTATCGGCAAACAAAATTTTCAATTTTCGTTATGGCTTTCGCTCGATAAATTTTGGAAAATTCATAAGCGCATGACCATACTCACTTCGCTTAAAGCAAAGTACTTTTATAGTGCATTGGTTTTTGAAAATGAAAAATACAGAATCGGTGGAATGAATACGCTACGCGGCTTTACAGAAGAATCAATCATTACGCCATACTATGGAATTGCTAACTTAGAGTATAGATACTTACTCTCAAAAAATGCTTTCTTCTTTACTTTCTTTAATGTAGGTGTTGTGCAACAAGCAGCGAGTAATAAAATAGATTTTCCATTTGGATTTGGTGCAGGCGTTTCTTTAGAAACTAAGATTGGCGTTTTTGGAATCACATACGCGCTCGGGCAAAAGCACAATGAGAAAGTAAGTTTTAAAAACAGCAAAATACATTTTGGTTATACCAATTATTTTTGATGAATATTTGCAGCAGATAACTTTTAGTGAAAACAATCCTTACTTCTTTTCTTACTATTCTATTTTCGTTTCAACTTCTTGCACAGCTTGATAGCACAAGCATTTCAGCCGATTCAACTTTTAGCGAACCGGATTCACTGCAAATTGTAATGCGAGATTCATTGAATAAAATTTTAGTACAAGAGAAAATAAAAAATGATTCTGCATCACTTGTTGCACACACAAATTTTGCAGATAATATTTTTAGTTGGGCAAGAAAAAATTCGCCTTCACTTTTTAATATTCAACAGAAGCGAATAACAGAAAATAACCTTGGAATGTTTGCAATAATTATGTTGCTATTACTTTTGCTTACATACCTAAGATTGGCGTACAGCAACGACTTCGATGAGTTGATATATTCTATTTCAAGTAGTAATAGAGCGATGCAAATTTATAGAACACAAACAGATTCTTTTTCAGTTGCATCATTTTTACTCACTGCAAATTTTGTTCTATGCAGCGTGTTCTTTATTCAATTTTCAGCGCAATATTTTTTTCCATCTCATGCATCACAAGCATCAATTACAACTGTTCTACTTGTTATTTTATTCACATCATTTTTGTTCTTGAAGTCATTTTTATTCAACCTTCTTTCATTCACTTTTCCTCTTAAAGAAATATTATCTCTTTACAAATTTCATTTCTACAAAACCTTGCAAGTATTAGGAATTACAATGCTTCCGGTTGTGTTGTTTATGTTTGCAGGCAACAAAAAATATTTTGTTTTCGCCTTTGGTATTGCTTGCATACTTTTGTTGATAGGTGTTGTAATGCTTATTATTAGAGGGTTATCAACATCTATAAAATTTACTGCAAGTAACATCAAATACTTTTTTATCTATGTTTGTATTAGTGAAGCGGCAATGGTGCTACTTCTAATTAAATTGTTAACCAAAATTGTTTCCTAGTTATGGCAACAAAACCAACAGCAAAAAAAGCAGCGCCTAAAAAAGCAGCTGCAAAAAAAGCAGCGCCTAAAAAGGCAGCAGCTAAAAAAGCAGCTCCTGCTAAAAAAGCGGTAGCTAAAAAAGCAGCTCCTGCTAAAAAGGCGGTAGCTAAAAAAGCGGCTCCTGCTAAAAAGGCGGTAGCTAAAAAAGCGGCTCCTGCTAAAAAAGCGGTAGCTAAAAAAGCAGCTCCTGCTAAAAAAGCAGCTCCTGCTAAAAAAGCGGTAGCTAAAAAAGCAGCTCCTGCTAAAAAGGCTGAAAAAAAAAGCGCCTGAGCAACCAGGTAAAATCTGACAGCAGCAGCGCTTTGCTAAAGGGAAAGACAGCTGTAAAGCAGACTTCAACAAGCGCTGCTGCTTCTTCTAAAAAGACTCCAAAACCACCTCAACCTGCAAAAGAAGAAAAACCTGTAAAGGTTCAGAACAAACCTATCATTCCTCAAAAGGTAGGAGAAAGAAACTACGAAGATTTTCTTTCTAAAACTCCAAAAACAAAACTCAAAAATATACTCATTTCTCAACCGCAACCCGAAGGTTTAAAATCGCCATATTTTGACCTTGCTGAGCGCTATAAAGTAAACATAGACTTTCAACCATTTATACAAGTTGAAGGTGTGCCGGGAAGAGAATTTCGCAAGCAAAGAATTACTTTAAACGACTTTAACGGCATCATATTTACAAGCAGAAATGCTATTGATCATTTCTTTAGAATTTGTGAAGAATTGAGAGTGAAAATGAGCCAAGAAACCAAGTTCTTTTGCACCTCCGAAGCTATTGCTTTGTACCTGCAAAAATATACTCAATACCGCAAACGCAAAGTGTTTTACGGTGAGTCACAAAACAACAATAAAGAGTTGCGCAATTTGCTTTTTAAACATAAAGACACTACTGATTTTTTATATATCTGCGCAGAATCCAGAAAAGATGAAATTCCTTCTTTTATGAAAGCCAATGGCTTTGCTTATGCAGAAGGAGTGATGTATAAAACAGTGGCGGTAAACCTAAAGCAGTTTAATATTGAAAAGTTTGATATGGTATTGTTTTTTAGCCCATCGGGAGTAGCTTCTTTGCAACAAAACTTTCCAAAGTTTAAAAGCTACAAAATTAAATGGGGCGTGTATGGTACTACCACGGCAGATGCAATTATTGATGCCGGATTAGAACTGCAACTTATGGCACCATTAAAAAGCCAACCAAGCATTGTTGTAGCATTAGAAAACTACTTAAAAGAAACTTCAAAATAGCAGCAAAGCTATTGTGATAAAAAATAGAAAAAGTTGCCACTAAAACGGCAACTTTTCTTTTTTAAACTATTTTCGGCACATGCAACTTAGCCAACAAACAAATAACATAAGCCATCTTGAACTCTTGGCAAAACAAGCAGTTGAAGGCTTTATTATTGGTTTACACAAATCTCCTTTTCATGGCTTCTCTGTTGAGTTTGCAGAGCATCGTTTGTACAATCCCGGTGAGCCAACTAAAAATATTGATTGGAAAGTTTTTGCACGAACCGAAAAAATGTTTGTGAAGCGCTATGAAGAAGAAACCAATTTGCGCTGCCAAATTATTATTGATGCTTCTTCATCTATGAACCTCGTGAGCGATGGAGAAAAAAAGCAATCCAAGTTATACTTTTCGGTAGTAGCTGCAGCAAGTATTATCAACCTTTTGCAGCGGCAGCGTGATGCAGCAGGCTTGAGTATTTTTAGCGATAATGTGATAATAAACACCACTGCTCGTGCCGGATTGCAACATCGGCAAATGCTATTTGCTCATTTGGAAAGTTTACTGCAAAATCAACCGGAAAAACAAAAAACAAATGCTGCAAAATGCTTGCATCAAATTGCTGAAAGCATTCACAAAAGAAGTATGGTAATTATCTTCAGCGACATGTTTGACGGTGAAAATGAGGACGATTTATTTAGTGCTTTGCAACATTTAAAATATAACAAACACGAAGTGATTTTATTTCATGTTGCAGACAAACAAAAAGAACTTGATTTCAATTTTGAAAACAGACCGTACAAGTTTGTGGACTTAGAAAGTGGTGAAGATTTAAAACTTCAACCGAGTGAGGTGAAAGCATTTTACTTAAACCACATCAATAATTTTTACACCCAACTAAAATTAAAATGTGGGCAATATAAAATTGAATTTGTAGAGGCAGATACCAATAGCAGTTACGAGAAAATACTGCAAACATTTTTGCTCAAGCGCACTAAAATGATGTAGTAAAATCCTTTTACTGCTTCACTATAATTTGCTGACCGATTTTTAATCCGCTATCAGATAAGTTATTCCATATTTTTAATTGCTGCACGGTAGTGCTAAATTGGCGTGCAATGCTGTATAGTGTTTCCTTTGGTTGAACTTCATAATACAAAACAGCTTTTTCATTATTGCTGTCTGATGCAAGTTTGTCGGTAGGCGGAAAGTAATTCTTTGATGTAATGGCATCATAAATTCTATCGTTTGTAGCAACCAAAGCATTTGTTTTTTCTGCCTGCTCAGCTTTCAATTCTTTTTCAGCATTATTCTTTTTAGTTTCTTTCAAATATGCTTCATAATCTATTGTTCGCGGTGCTGTGCTATGTTTTTGCTGTAAATAAACTACTTCTCCTGCAAGCGGCTGGTCGTTCATTTTCATACGGTTCTTTTCGTAGAGCTTATGAATTTTCATACCGTGTTGTTGAGCAATTTGCCACATATTTTCGCCAGTTTTCACCGTATGCAATTCTGTGTCGCCAACTTTTTTCTTATGTGCAAAATACACTCTATCGCCTGCACTAAACCAATCGCCTTCTTCCATTTCGTTGTACGAAAGCAAATCATCTAAACTAATTTTGTATTTATCTGCAATTTGTTCAGGCTTTGTTCTTACATCAACAATAATGCAAGCAACTCCGTTAAACGAGCCTTTTTCTTGAAACTCCAATACTTCTGTTTTTACTTGTGTGTTTGCAGTTGCTTGGTTTGTAGCAGGTGTAGTTTGTTGCTTTTGGGCAACAAAATTTTTCAAGTCATCATAATCGTGCAAGTTATAATTTTCAATTAGCTTAATTAAAATTTCAGGATACTTTGGGTTGGTGGCATAACCCGCAGCTTTAAGTCCATAAGCCCAACTCTTGTAATCGGTTCTATCTAAAGTAAAAAGATTGGCATAACGCGGCCTTGAAGTAAGAAAATCTGAATGGTCGCGATAAGATTCTTCAGCCGATTTGTAAATTCTAAAACATTCATCTTTAGCATCATCATCGTAAGTGTAACCGGCACCAGTCCACTCTTTGTGGCATTTAATTCCGAAGTGATTATTTGCATCAGTTGCCAAAACCGATTTTCCCATATTCGACTCGTGAATACCTTGCGCCAAAGTGATACTTGCAGGAATGCCTGCACGCAGCATTTCTTCTTGAGAAATTTCTTTGAACTTTTCAATATACTTCAACACATCTGGAGAAAGTGGCGCTCCTTGTGCATTTGCAAAACACGGTAGCAACCCAAATACCAAACTCCAAAGCCAACTATATTTTGTCTTACTCATAGCCTACACTTTTTCTTAATGTACAAAAATAGCCTAAGCCACTATTAAGTAAACGAAACATACACACCAAAAGTTGTGAAAAGCAACTGTTTTGCTTAATAATTTGGTCAATATTAAAATGGAAATTAGAGTGTATTCAGCTTTTCAGGAACAAGCACTTTTAAGCACTGCGGCTCAATTTCCATTACCAAATCGTCATGAAAAATAAAGTGGTCGCCATCGAATTGATACACGCGCTTTGGGTCGCCTTTTATTTCAATTTTTTTCGCTCTAAAAGTTTCTGCTTCTTTAATTAAATCGGCACGTTTTAGCGCAAGGCAAAAAAAGATATAGAGTAACTTCCAAAGTGGAAATTTGTTTATCACAATCACATCGAGCAAGCCATCTTTTAAACTTGTGAAAGGAAACGGACCGAAATTATATCCGTATTGGTTGGCATTAAATGCAGTAAACAAATAGAAGTCGCGTTCTATTTCCACTTCATCTATTTTTACTTTTGCATGAAATGGAATGAAGTAAAAAAACAATTCCGAAATAATTGCCCACACATACGATAAAAATCCTCGAATAGCGTGATGCTTAAATCTTCGCGCCACCGAAGAATCTAAACCGAAACCGGCACAGCTAAAAAAGTAACCTTTGTTGGTACTCACTGCATCTATCATTATAGGTTTAGAATTGTTCAGCACATCAATAGCCCCTTGTGCGTTGCGTGCCGGAATGGAAAGATGCGAAGCCAAACCATTTCCGGAACCAAAAGGAATTATTCCCAATGCAGTTTGAGTATTTACCAAACTCTGAGCAATTTCATTTATAGAACCATCTCCGCCAACAGCACAAACAACCTCATAGCCATCTTCTACAGCTTCTTTTGCAATTTCGGTGGCGTGTCCGGCATATTGCGTGTAGCGAATGGTGAAATCGTATTGCACATAATCCAAAAACCGCGCAATTTGCTCAGGAATACCTTCTTTGCGTGCCACTCCCGAAATTGGGTTGATAATGAACATTATCCTTTTGCGGGTAATTTCTTTCATGAGGCAAATTTAATCTTTCGTAAATTTTTTTCAGAAAAGTGCTTCTGTTTAGCTTTTACCCGAAATTATTCAGCATTTTTTTGCTACAATATTTGGCAATAAGTATTGTATAATTAAGTTTGCGTTTAATTAGATTAAGTCTAAATAAAAAAGATGGCAAGCGGAATGTATTCTTTAGAGCAAATTTCTACCGAGCAAAATTTTGCATTAGCAACTTTATGTAAACAAAAAGACTGTTTGCAGCAGTGGCTTAAATATTTGAATGTAAAAAGCATTCACATGCCCGAAGAAGTTGCTAAATACAAAAAGCGGATTGCCGATATAAACAATGCAATAAAGATATTAGAAAATGAGTTTGAAGCTCAGCCTTCGTCCGATTCTGAAAATAATTTGCGCAGAAGCAGGAAAATAAAAACTACGCCTGACACTAAAAACGATACTAAAATAAGCTCTTCCACTAAATCTTTCACAAGTGCAAAAGTAGCAGCATTAGCAAGCTAAATTTCTATATGGCACGTATTGGCAAATTGCTTTACAATTAAATGACAATCAATAAACATTCAATAAAACAAACAATAATTTACATGAAAAAATCTCTTCGTCCTCTTGCGCTTTTAATGCTTATAGCAATCGGTTTTAGTTCTTGTAAAAAAGATGAAACCAAAAAGAATTATACCGTGCCAACCACTTACACTTTCGATAGTGTATATTTCACATCGTCAAGTTTACGCTTGGAAATGATGGACGAACTAATTTCTGAAACTAAAAAGGCAAATACTTTAGGTACAGTTGTAACGGCACAAAGGTTGAATGATTTATTCACCAATACCAATTCACCGTTTAGTGATGCGGCATTAAACACTTCCGGCTTACAACTAAAAAACCAAGTTATTTCAAGCCAACAATCAGTTATAGAATCGCTATTTGCCGCTTTAGAAACCACATCGCAAGCAAACCAAGCAGGTGGACAAGGTGTAGCCGGAGTGGTAGGAACCGGTTCGGCAGCACGTTTGCTCGATGCTAACGGAATTGAGTATAAAGAAAGTATAGAAAAAGGGCTGTTTGGCGCGTTGCTCAACTACCAAATTTGCGAAGTACTTTTATCGCCAACAAACATTGGTGCTTCTGTAAACAAAAAAACACGCCAGCAAAGTTGGGATGCCGCTTTTGGCTATTATGGTGTTCCTGTAGATTTCCCTACGAACAAAACCGATTTAATGTTTATTGGAAAATATGGCAGCCAACGCGATACAACTTTACTGCTTGGCATTAACAGCACTATTATGAATGCTTTCTTGAAAGGCAGAGCAGCAATTGACAATGATGACAACGATGAAGTGAGCAAGCAAGCCGCTATTGTGAAAGAATCAGTAGAAAAAGTATTGGCAGCAACCGCTGTGAATTACCTCACACTTGCCAATGCCAACTTTGGAAACGATGTAACGCGCTGCCGCACACTTTCTGAATTTAGAGGTTTACTTACAGCGCTTTCTTACAGTAGTACCAAAAAAATTACCAATACTCAAATTGCAGATATTTCAACCACTATCGGCAATAGCAACTGGACAATTACGCAAGCAAATATTCTTTCTGCAAGAACTGCCTTAGCCGCTGTTTATGGTATAAATCCATAATTGCTTTTCGTAGCTTTGCTGCCAACTATTTTTAATAAGGTTTTGATGTGTTTGGCGCTTGTTCTTGAACACATTAAGTTTGAAAAAAATTATGCTATGGTTTTAAAATATTTTCTTTCTCGCTTACCAATATTGGCAGTTGTGCTTTTGTTTTTACAAACAAGCGCCTGCAAAGAAAAAAAGAGCGATTACGATAGAAAACCACTACTCGAAAATTTAGGAAACAATGTAATTGTGCCTGCATATAAACAAGCACAAACAAAATCGCTCGCATTAAAAGTTGCAATTGCAGATTTTACCGCAGCGCCCGATGTGCCTAAGTTGCAAGCAACAAAAACAGCTTTTAAAGAAGCATACATCGCTTGGCAAGCAGTTGAAAATTTCGATTTCGGAAAAGCTACGGGATTAACGCTTACGCTCAATAATTTTCCGGCAGATACCGTACGTATTTTATCTAACCTATCTTCCGGTTCCTACGACCTTAACCAAGCCGGAAATTTAAGAGCGAAAGGTTTCCCTGCTTTAGATTTTATATTGTTTTCTGTAAGTGATGAAAATATGTTTGTGAATACTGTAGGCAATTTTCACACCAAGCAATATTTGAATGATGTAGCAGCAGATATTTCAAACAATATCACTGCCGTGTATGATGATTGGAACGCTGGCTACCTAAATACTTTTACGGCTGCCACAAACTTAGATTTGGGTGGCTCTGTGAGTATTCTTTGCAATAGTTGGGCACAATACACCGAACGCAGCCGTAGAGAGCGCGTAGGCAATTCGCTTGGCTATGTTGGGTTAATTGCCACAGGAAACATAGACACAAAAATGCTTGAAGCGTTTTATTCTAATTATTCTAAAGAACTATTGATTGCAAATTTACAAGCAGGAAAAAATATCTTCACAGGTGGCGCTGGCATTGGCTTTGACGATTATCCGCAAGTGAAAGAAGCAAGTTTTCAAGGTGTGCCATTAAACGAAGAAATTGCCAACCAATACGATAAATGTATAGCTGCTGCCAATCAAATTTCAACCGATTTTAAAACTGCTTTAACAAGCGATAAACCTAAAATGGAATCGCTGTTTTTAGAGTTGAAAAAGCTAACTGTTTTAGTAAAAGTAGATTTAGCTTCTGCTGTTGGTGTTACCATAAGCTATGCCGATAACGATGGAGATTGAAACACTTAATAATAGTTTTTCTATTCGCCTTCTTTCTCTTTTTAAAAGGCTGAATGCAGTGGTATTTTACCGCATTGCATTTGGTGTAATGATGGCGCTTTCCATCATTCGTTTTTGGCTAAACGGTTGGATAGAAAAAATATACATCACACCATCTTTTCATTTTTCATACTACGGTTTTGAATGGGTGAGAGCTTTGGGCGAAACAGGCATGTATGCACTTTACATTGCTATGTTTTTGAGCGCTATTTTTATAGCACTCGGGTTTTTATATCGCTTTTCGAGCATTGTGTTCTTTGCTACTTTTACATACGTAGAACTAATTGAAAAAAGCATTTATCTCAACCATTATTACTTTATCAGCATTATTGCTCTTTTGCTTTGCTTTATTCCTGCACACAAACAATTTTCGCTCGATGTAAAATTTGGAATTACAAAGCCATTAGAAATTTTTCCGCGTTGGATGAGCCTGGCTTTGCAACTGCAAATGGCAACTGTTTATTTTTTTGCGGGCATAGCCAAAATAAATTACGATTGGCTATTTAATGCTATGCCGCTTAAACTTTGGCTGCCCACAAAAACCAATTTGCCTTTCGTTGGTGCATGGCTCAGCGAAACTTGGCTTGCCTATCTTTTTAGTTGGTGCGGCATGTTGTTCGATACGCTAATTCCTTTCTTTCTCTTCTGGCGAAAAACAAAATACTTGGCTTACGCAGTAGTAGTAATTTTTCACGCACTCACCGCCATTCTTTTTCCGCCAATCGGTATGTTTCCTTTTATTATGATGGTTTGCGCTATTGTGTTTATTATTCCAATTCAGCAAGAAAAAAACCAAGCAAACACATTTTCTCTGCGTAAATTTTTAGGCTTTGCTCCATCAATATTTGGAAGAGTTGGCATTGCACTTTTTGTGCTTCATTTTAGTTTTCAATTTCTATTTCCATTCAGATATTTAATGTATCCGAAAGATTTATTTTGGCACGAGCAAGGTTTTCGATTTTCGTGGCGAGTGATGCTAATGGAAAAAGCAGGTATGGCAACATTTCATGTAAAAGAAAAAAATAGCAATAGAATTGTTGCCATTCGCAATAGCGATTATCTTACGCAACAGCAAGAAAAACAAATGTGTACACAGCCCGATATGATTTTGCAATTTGCACATCACTTAGCTTGGATTTATCAAAAATTAGGCTGGGAAAATCCTGAAATTTATGTAGAAAATTATGTAACACTAAATGGCGAAGGAAGCCGATTGCTAATTAACCCAAGCGTGAATTTAGCAGCCGAGCAAGACGGATTTTCAAACAAAAAATGGATATTGCCTTACAATATCGAACAGCAAAAATTAGTAGGTGCGTTGTGAGAAATTTCTATCTGTTGTTTGCTTTTTTTTCTTTCTTTTTTGCAAGGCAAATAGTTGCTCAAACTTTTTCTATTTCAGGAAATATTGTTGATGAAAAAGGCAATGCTGTGCAACATGCAAAAGTAAAATTAGAATACACACCACACGAAACACAAACTGACTCTTTAGGAAATTTCAACCTTAAAAACATTGCAAAAGGCAGATATGAATTAGAAATAAAAGCTTTAGGAATTGAGAAAAAAGAATTTTGGATAAAGCTAAACCGTGATACCATTTTCACCAATATAAAAGTAAAATCACAAGAACATGAACTGCACGAAGTAATTGTAGAAGATAGAGGTTCCACCTTTGGAATTTCGCGCTTAAAATCTATTGAAGGTGTTGCCATAAACGAAGGCAAAAAAAATGAATTGGTACTGATGAAAGATTTGATTGCTAACAAAGCAGTGAATGTTTCGCGTCAAATATTTGCAAAAGTTCCAGGCATAAATATTTGGGAAAGCGATGCCGCAGGTTTGCAATTAGGGATTGCTGCACGCGGCTTAGATCCAAACAGAACTTCAAATTTTAATATGCGCCAAAATGGCTACGATATGAGTGCCGATGCCTTGGGTTATCCCGATGCGTATTATGTGCCACCTGCTGAAGGCGTTGATAGAATTGAAATTATTCGCGGTGCGGCTTCGCTGCAATACGGGCCACAATTTGGTGGCATGTTGAATTATGTTTTACAATCTGCACCAACCGACCAAAAATTTGAGTGGACATCTTTTACCACTGCCGGACGTTTTAAATTGGTAAACACTTTCAACAGCATTGGAGGTACAGTAAAATGTTTTAATTACTATGGCTATTACAACTACAAACAAGGCGAAAGCTGGCGACCAAATGGCAATTTCAACGCGCATAATGCTTTTGTTTCTTTAGGTTATCAATGCTCCGAAAAGTTGAGCCTTCGTTTAGAATATACTTTATCAAAATACGATAGTAAGCAGCCGGGAGGTTTAACCGATGAACAGTTTGAAAATAATGCCCGCCAAAGCTTGCGCACTCGAAATTGGTTTTCTACCGATTGGAATATTTTAGCCCTATCGCTAAACTACAAACACAACATTCACCATCAATTTAATTTTAGAGCATGGGGATTTTTGGGTGGAAGAAATGCCTTAGGATTTTTAGGAACTACCAACCGCCAAGACGATATAACACAGCCGCGCGATTTAATAAAAGACAAGTACAAAAACTTCGGTTCCGAAGCGCGTTATTTATGGAAATACTATCTCGGAAAATATTTATCGGGTTGGTTGATTGGTGCTCGTTTTTATATCGGCAACACACAAAAACAACAAGGTTTAGGAAGCAGTAACAGCGATGCAGATTATCGCTTTCTTCACCCTGATTCTTTAGAAGGTTCCGATTTTCATTTCCCGGGAATGAATGTGGCTTTATTTACAGAGCATGTTTTTAATATTAAGAACAAGATAAAAATTACACCCGGCATTCGATTTGAGCATATTCGCACACAATCAGATGGTTATTATCGGCAATCTTTTTTTAATCAAATAGATACTGCTATAAAACCCGAAAAGCGCGATATGCAAAGAAGCTTTGTGCTATTAGGTTTGGGCGTTTCGTATAATGTTTGGAGAAATTCTGAACTGTATGCAAATATTTCGCAAAACTACAGAGGCATCACGTTTACCGATATGCGCGTAATTCGCACGAGCCAGTTGGTTGATCCAAATTTAAAAGATGAAAAAGGGTTTAATGCAGACTTGGGTTATCGCGGAGATTTTAAAAGTTGGTTACATTGGGACGTGAGTGCTTTCTGGCTGCAATACAACAATAGAATCGGGCAAATTCAGCAAGTGGATTCGGCATATAATATTTATCGCTTCACCACAAATGTGGGAAGTTCGCAAAGCACCGGAGCAGAAATTTTTGTAGAAGCTGATGTGCTGAAAGCCGCTGTGGTTCATCACGATGCCGGGCATTTGAATTTATATATTTCTTATGGTTTTATTCATTCTGCATATGTGAAATCGCAGTATAAAAATGTAATTGGAAATTCGCTTGAGTTTGCGCCAAAACATACCGTTCGATTTGGCGTACAATATCGCTTTAGAGATTTTGCCACCGGCATTCAAGGGCAATATGTTTCGGAGCAATTTACCGATGCTACCAATGCGCGATTTACGGCAACGGGTGTAAATGGAATTATTCCTGCGTATTACACTTTCGATTGGAATGCAAAATATACTTTCCGCTGCGTGCAGTTAATTGCAGGTATAAACAATTTTACAAACCATATTTATTTTACGCGAAGAGCCGTGAGTTATCCGGGACCGGGAATTATTCCTTCGGAGCCACTTACTTTCTTTGTAACAGTTGGAATTAAGCTAAACGAGAATGCCAAGAAATTAAAATGGCGAACTTTCTAAGCAAGCAATATTGCTTTCAACTGCTCATAATCTGCATCTATTTTTCCAGCTACTTTTTGTTTTGAAGCAAGTGCAGAAAGCGCCTGTGGAATTTCTATTTTCTCGCTCAAAGCTTCTTCAACCACATCAATAAATTTTGCAGGATGTGCCGTTTCTAAAAATATTCCTGTGGTGTTTTTTTCTTCTTTTAAATATGCCGCTAAAGCCAAGTAACCAACTGCTCCGTGCGGGTCGGCAATATAATTAAATCGCGTATATAAATTGCGTATTGCGGCTTTTGTTTCTTTATCAGAAAAATAGAAGCCGTTAATGCTTGCTTTCATTTGCTCCCAACTGTTTTCAAACAAAACCTTCATTCGTGCAAAGTTGCTCGGATTGCCAACATCCATTGCGTTTGAAATGGTTTGAACAGATGCTTTTGGTTCATAATTTCCATTGAGTAAGTATTGCGGAACAATATTATTTGCATTTGTTGCCGCAATAAATTTAGAAATCGGCAAGCCCATTTTTTGTGCAATAATTCCTGCGGTGATATTTCCAAAATTTCCACTCGGAACACTAATGGCAATAGCTTGTTTTTTGTTCTGTTTCCATGCCTGCGCAACTGCCCAAAAATAGTAAAACGACTGCGGAATTAACCTTGCCAAATTGATAGAATTTGCAGAAGCCAACTTTAGTTTTTGTTGTAAAGAAACATCTGCAAAAGCTTGTTTCACTAAGCGTTGGCAATCGTCAAAAGTTCCGTTTACTTCTATGGCAGAAATATTTTTACCGAGTGTGGTAAGTTGTTTTTCCTGCAATGCGCTCACTTTCCCCGAAGGGTATAAAATGGTTACAGAAATTCCTTCTACATTAAAAAAAGCATTAGCCACTGCGCCTCCGGTATCGCCAGAGGTGGCAACTAAAATTTTAATTTTTTCAGAACTGTTTTTGTTCAACACCGAAAACAATCGTGCCATAAAACGCGCACCCACATCTTTAAAAGCTAAGGTTGGTCCGTGAAAAAGTTCTAACGAATAAATGTTCTCTGTAACATTCACCAATGGAATTGGAAAATTTAATGCTTCAGAAACTATATTTTGAATGTCTGTTTTACTCACATCTTCACTTAGAAATTTTTCGGCAACAGCAATGCCAATTTCTTGCAAAGAGAGTTGTGGCAACTGCTCAAAAAACGAATCCAGAAGCGTTGGAATATATTCAGGCATAAACAAGCCTTCGCTGCCTTGAATGCCGGTTAGCACCGCTTCGGTAAGGTTTACTTTTTTTTCCGGTTTATGAATGTTGTAAAATTTCATGCGGGGTGAAATAAAGCGATAAATTGAAGAAGTTTTTTAAAAATAGTACATACGCTTATATCTCACCGTTAATTGAAAAGAATAATTTTAGCCCAATAGGCAAAAGTTCTAAGTTTATAGTGAAATTCTGAACAAAAAGCGGACAAAAAACATTAGTCATTTAAGCTATATTTTTGAAATAGTTTTGGCTGTTTTGTTGAACCGGCTAATTTATTTCAATAGTTTTCTTTTATCCACGTCCTATAATATGCTCATTTGCTGAATAGCTATTTTATTGAGTTTTATCAATCGCTTTGTTTGTGGTATCTTTTACGTTGATTTTTGCCATGCCGTTTTATTTCTATAATTCTTGTATTAATGGTTTTGCTTTATCTATAAATTCATTTGTAAGTTGCTTAAAACTGGAATTTTGTTTAAACTAAATTATTCTTCCACTCAAAGATAGGAACTCCACTCGGACTCTTTGCTCAAATTTTACAAATATTTTCCGTTTAAAATCTATTGCTATTTTAAGTAAGCAAAGCTATACTTAGAATACACGTTACAACATACTATAGTTAGTAAAAAAAATGATATTTAGTTCAATTGCTCTTGCTCAAAATATTTCATTACAACTGCTGCTTTTGCATTGCCAACCAATGTTGCAATTTCTTGCAGTGTTGCTTTTTTAAGTTGTGCTACCGAACCAAAATGCGAGAGCAATAAATTGGTTGTTTTTTCCCCAATTCCTTTTATGCCTTCGAGTTCAGTAACGGTGAAATTTTTGCTGCGTTTATCGCGGTGATGTGTAATTCCGAAACGGTGTGCCTCATCTCTCATGCGCTGGATAAGTTTTAGGCTCTCACTTTTCTTGTTGATGTGGAGCGGAATAGAATCTTCGGGGAAATAAATTTCTTCTAAGTTCTTGGCAATGCCCACTATCGGAATTTTTCCATATAAACCTAATTTTTCCAAACTAATAATGGCGCTGCTCAACTGTCCTTTTCCGCCATCAACAATAATAAGTTGCGGCAGCGTTTGCTCTTCTTCTATCATGCGTTTATAGCGTCTGTAAATCACCTCTTCCATAGTGGCAAAATCGTTGGGACCCACTACTGTTTTTACATTAAAAATGCGGTAATCTTTTTTACTTGGTTTGGCATCTTTAAAAACCACACACGCGCTCACGGCATTTGTTCCCATAATATTTGAATTGTCGAAACACTCGATGTGGCGCGGTAGTTCTTTCAATTTTAAATCATCTTTTAAAGTGCGCATAATCCTAAACGAAGGATTTTTTTCTTCGGAAGTCATTAGGCTTTTCACTTTGTCTTCTTTGGCATAAAGCGCATTTCGGGTAGCTAAATCGAGTAGTTTCTTTTTATCACCTGCCTGCGGAATTACGAGCGTGTGCGCAAAAGGAATTTCAACCTCAAACGGTAAAATTATTTCCGGATTTTCGGCTTGCATTTCGCTTTCTTCTCCAAAGCTAATTTCTACTATGGCGCGTTGTAAAATTTCTTCCGGAGCTTCGTCTAATTGCTTTTTCACTTCCAATGTTTTGGCACGCACAATAGTGCCATTGCCAATTTTTAAAAAGCTCACAAAGGCAAAGTTTTTTGCTTCGCTATAGCCATACACATCAATATTATGTAGGCGCGGATTCACAATCGTACTCTTGCTTTGCCAAGCATCTAGTGCTTCTATTTTTTCCTTAAAAGTATTTGCGGTTTCAAAATCTAATTGCTCTGCGAACTCGTTCATTTTGCGCTTTAAAAATCGCATTACAGAACCGAAATCGCTTTTGAGCAAGTTTTTTATTTCGGTAATATTTTCGTTGTATTCTTCTTCTGTAATATAGCCAACACAAGGAGCTAAGCATCTTTTCATGTGATATTCCAAACACACTTTAAATTTTCCGGCTTGTATGTTTTTGCGTGTAAGCGAAAGTGTGCAAGTTCTAATTGGAAACAACATGCTCAGCAAATTCAGCACTTCGCGCACACTGTTTACCGATGTAAACGGGCCGATGTATTGGCTGCCATCTTTAATTACATTTCGAGTTAAAAAAACACGCGGAAATGGTTCGTTTTTAATGACTATATACGGATAAGTTTTATCGTCTTTCAGGTTAATGTTATAGCGCGGCTGGTATTGTTTAATGAGCGAATTTTCGAGCAGAAAAGCGTCTTGTTCGGTGCTCACAATGGTAAATTCAATTTTAGCAATGCTGCGCACCATAACTAAAATACGGTAACTCAAATCGCCATTGTTGAAATAGCTTGAAACGCGCTTGCGCAAGTTCTTTGCTTTACCGATATAGAGTATTTCGTTGTTATCGTTAAAGTAGCGATACACTCCGGGCTCATTCGGAATAGATTGTTGGTATTGTTCTCTAAATTCTTCGGCAGTCACTTTTATTCTTAAATTATTGACGCTATGGTTACACCTTCTTCACATGCTTTTCGGCATGGTAGCTGCTGCGCACCATCGGACCGCTTTCCACAAAAGTGAAACCCATTGCCAAACCGGCATCTCTTAACTCGTTGAACTCTGCAATTTTTACATAGCGTTTTACGGGTAAATGCTGTTTAGTCGGTTGCAGATATTGCCCAAGTGTAAGCACATCTACTTCTGCTTTTCTTAAATCTTGCATTGCTTCCAACACTTCTTCGTTTGTTTCGCCCAAGCCAAGCATAATACCGCTTTTAGTTCGGTCTATGCCACCATCTTTCAGGCGTTTTAGCACATCTAAACTTCTATCGAAACGCGCTTGTACACGCACCTGCCTGCTCAATCTCCGCACGGTTTCTATATTGTGGCTTACCACTTCGGGTTTTTCGTTTATTATGCGTTGAAGGTTTTCTTGCTTTCCTTGAAAATCGGGAATAAGCGTTTCCATCGTTACACCTTCGCAAACCTTGCGGATAGCGCGAATGGTGGCTGCCCAAATAATGCTTCCGCCATCTATTAAATCATCTCTATCAACAGATGTCATCACTACGTGGCTCAAGCCCATTTTTTTAACTGACTCGGCTACGCGCATCGGCTCGGCAATATCTACTTGCAGCGGGTTTCCTGTTTTTACATTACAAAAACCACAACTGCGCGTACAAATATTTCCCAATATCATAATGGTTGCTGTGCCGCGCCCCCAACATTCGTTTCGGTTGGGGCAGTTGCCGCTTTCGCAAATCGTGTGCAGTTTGTTTTCCTTAATGTTCTTTTTTACTTCAGAATATTCTTCGCCCGAAGGAATTTGTATTTTGAGCCAATCGGGTTTGCGTATCATTGATATATCTTCACTCATAATTATTCAACAAAAATTAAAGTACGAAGATAAGCCGTAAAGTTGAAACGCTCCCAATTTTAACCCTACTTTGGAGTAATGAAAAACCTAAAACTTTGTGTTAGGTAATTTGCTTTGGAAAATTTGGGCTTTAAAAAAATGTGTTGAATTTGGCTAAAGCATTTGAAAATAGCATCTTCGCCCGCTGCAAATTTTATTTTAGCATTCAGTTCAAGAAAAACTTGTGCCGTTATGATAGTAAAAAATGCAGCATGCAACTTATTCGTGTGCAATAAAAAAAGCCTTTTTCGGTTTACATAAATTGCACTTTTGTGTAGTTGCTATTTTTAATTTTTGAAATAAAAAATTGTAGTTGAGAATTATTTTTTTGTTGCTGTTTAGTTCAGCACTTTTAATACAGGCGCAAGTTTCTTCACCTTATTCAAGGCTTGGGTTAGGTTATATCCGCACCAACGGATTTTCTGCCAATAGAGGTTTTGCCGAATTGAGTGGCGGCTATGCCAGCACTGCAAATATCAATTTCAACAACCCGGCATCGTACAGCGCCCTTAGTTTTGTTACGTTTGAACTAGGCGCAAACATGGATTTTGTTTCCATTGCAGCACGCGATTCTACTTACAATGCACACAATGGTTCTTTTAGCCACGTTGCTGTGGGCGTTCCTTTAAAACGCGGCACTTGGGGCATGAGTTTTGGCTTGCTGCCTTATTCAAACATGAATTATACTTTTCGTCAGTTTGGTTACGATTCTGCCTTTGGCGGCTTTCAAAATATCTATCGCGGAGCAGGTTCGCTGTATCAAGTTTATGTGGGCACGGGCGCACAGTTTAAAGGTTTTTCGTTTGGCGTAAATGCCGGTTATCTTTTTGGAAAATTAGATTATTCGCGCTTTGTGCTTTTTCCTGATTCGGTTGGCGCGTTTAACTCCAGAAATGCTGCTACTTATCGTGTAAACGGTTTTGTGTATAATGTAGGTTTGCAATATCGCATAGCCATAAAAAAGAAAACAAAAGAAAACAACCTGCGCCACGACATCTTGTTTACCGTTGGCGTGTTTGGCAACAGCCAAGTTCCCGTAACTGCAAAAGTTACCCGTTTTTGGGATAGATTTTTTTACGATGAAACCGGAAATCCAATTGCCGTTGATACCGTAACAGCTATCACTAATGGAAAATCTACTATTACTTTACCGTACCAACTTGGTGGTGGTTTTACCTTTGGTAATGAAGCCCATTGGTTGATTGGTGCCGATTTTCGCTATGCCAACTGGAGCAGCTTTACAAGCGATTTTAATTCTGAAAAATTAAACGATAGCTGGCGTGTGGCGCTTGGTTTGCAATACACTCCAAATATTGAAAGCCGAAAAATGGGCGGTAAAATCCAATTAAAAGTTGGTGGCTACTACGGGCAAAGCGAAGCCGTTTATGCAGGTCAAAAACTTAACGAAGCCGGAGGCACCGTTGGTTTTGGTATTCCCGTTTCGCGAAAAGCCATTGCGCGCATCAATATTTCGGGCGATTTTGGCAAAAGAGGATTCGATAGCAAGTTGGTACTTTCTGAAACCTACTACAAACTCAATATAGGCTTTGTGCTTAACGATACTTGGTTTATTAAGCGCAAGTTCGATTAGTGTTTCTTTAAAAAGTTTCTGCTCCAAAACCTCTACCTTATTATTACAGATTAAATAATAATTATTTAATATTCTATTTCTGTAGATTATAGACCGTTTGTTTTAGTTTTGTGGCTTCGCAGCTTGAATAATCGTTTTTAAAATAGATAGAATTATGGTAAAATTTACTTTACACACCGCAGTAGTAGTAATGCTACTTGTTTTTGCAAGCCTTTGCAGTTGGGGGCAGGGAACTGAAAGTTTTACAAATATCCCCACGGGGTCTTCGGGTTCTTACTCAAATAGAAGTTGGACTGGCGACAACGGAGCAACTTGGGGCTCTACCGATGCCAGAACAGACCAAACAATTACAGGCAAAGCAATATGCATTAGAAATGGGGCTTTAACCTTTGGGCTTACTACTGCTCAACAATCTGCCGGTATAGGAGATTTAACTATAAATGCAAAAGCACCTTTTGGCAACCCTCCAGATATTGGTACTTTAGAGCTTGTTGTAAATGGCACTTCCATATCTACGAAAACAACAACTGGTTCAACAATAAGTTCTGTAGTTTCTTATACATGGAGCGGAATAAATGTTGCAAGTCTTACTTCAATCGTTATCAATCAAACTACTTCAGGCAAAAGAATTGCAATAGATGATGTGGTGTGGACTGCATATTCGGGTGGAGCCTCTCCTTCTCTTACTGTAAGTACACTTGATAACCAATTTGGCAATGTGTGCATTGGTGCTACTGCGGGGCCACAGCAATTTACGGTTTCGGGCAGCAATTTAGACGGCTCTGCGGTGAGTGTGGGCACTCTCAGCAGCTTTACCTATTCGCTTACTTCCGGAGGTACTTATACCTCTACGCTTGGTTTGCCATATACCGCACCAACACTTGGCAGCACAACCGTTTATGTAAAATTTACTCCTGCTGCGGCTACTTCATATACCGGCAATATTACTGTATCGGGAGGTGGTGCATCGGCTACCAATTGTGCGGTAACATCTGCCACAGGTATTAACAGTACGGTTGCTGTAACTACAGTTACAGTAAGTAGCGTAAATACCACTTCTGCCAATTCGGGAGGTAACAGCGTAAGCACTACTTGCGGTGCTACTATCACAGCCAAAGGCGTGGTGTGGGGCACGGCTGCCAACCCAACAGTGCCTTCTGTTAATTCTACTAATGATGGAAGCGGAACAGCAAATTATACCAGCAGCGTAACAGGGCTTACTGCCAATACCGTTTACCACTACCGCGCATATATTACCAACAGCAGTAGCGTAACAGGCTATGGCAACGATTTAACCTTTACCACAATCTCTCTGCCACCAACATCGCCTGCGGCAAGTTCTCCTACAGCAAATGGCTTTACGGCAAGTTGGAGTGCGCCAACAGGGCAGGGAGCAGCAAGTTACACTTACACCGTAGAGGTTTATGCTAACAGTGCTTTTACCGGTGCTCCGGTAACAACCGTAAGCAGTATTGCTTCTACTTCTACCATCATAACGGGTTTAAGCCCTTCTACTACTTACTATTACCGTGTGCGCGTGGCAAATGCCGGAGGCAACAGCAGTTATGCCGGCTACACCACAGGCATTACTACACTTGCCGGTCCACTTTGGAGTAATGATATTACGGGAACGAGTATCACAGCCAGCCCATACACCACCGGAGATTCCAAAGATGCCAATATCTCCGTTTCCGGTATCAGCCGCGGCTCGGGAGTATCTGCAGCCGGAGCTAACAATCGCTATAACGCCAACGGTTGGGACGCTAACACTTTATATGCCAATGATTATTTTGAATTTACCTTAACGCCAAACAGCGGCTACAAAATAGATTTTACCAATTTTGTTTATAACGGGCAAGCTTCAGGTTCTGGACCAACAAGTTTTGCTTTTCGCTCCAGTGCAGATGGCTATACTGCTAATATTGGCAGCCCAACAGCAACGGGCACAACCATCAGCTTATCGGGAGCAGCATACCAAACCATTACCGCAGCCATTACCTTCCGCTTTTATGGTTGGAATGCAAGTGGAGGATCTGGCACATTCAGCATCAACGATTTTGAGTTTAACGGAACAGTTTCGCCTTTTGCCTGTGCAGCGCCAACTACCCAAGCATCTGCCATAACCTTCTCTAATGTGCTTACAAGCAGCATGGATATTGGCTGGACTAATGGCGATGGCAGCAACAGAGTGGTGTATATCAATAGCACCAATAGCTTTACAGCACCAACTGATGGCGGAACTTTATCTTCAGCCAACACAACTTGGGCAAACAGTGGCCAACAATTGGTTTACAACAGCAATGGCTCAAGTGTTTCAGTTACCGGGCTTTCTGCAAGCACCACCTACTATTTCCGTGTGTACGAATACAATTGCACCGGTTCTAGTTCTAAATTTATTACTTCAACCGCTACTAATAATCCTAATTCACAAGCAACCACTGCTCCTACTTCAACCGCAAGTGTAATACAAGCGGTAAGCGGCTCAGAAGCAACTACCATTTCTTCTTTAGAAAATGGAACAATTACAAACAACACTCAGGGCGCACAGGTTTGGCAGTTTAAACTTTTTGATGGCAATGGCTCTGCTGATGATGGCGATGCTTTGCCTACCATCTACAAACAATGGACTATTCGCGCAGCAGCAGGAAACACTGTTCCAAACTGGACAACAGTAGTTGATAACGTTAAGTTTTTTGACGGAAGCTCCTCTACACCAATCAGCGGTTCGTTTATAGTAGGAAATTCTACAATTTCGTTTACACCTACAAGTGGCTTGTCTGTGGCAGATGGTGCAGGAAGTTTTAAACAAATAAGCATGCGCCTTAGCATTGATAATCCAATGGCGGCAGGTTCTGATGGCAAGCGCTTAGTGTTTAAATTAGAAGATGCAGATGTAACCGTTGATAACAGTACTGTAAGTTCACAATTAGGGTCTTTTGCTCCAACCAGCAGCAGCAGCAAAAATGAAATTGATGTTATCGCAACCTTGCAATTTATCAATGCTCCGGCTTCAGTACCCGTAGGCAGTAACTTTACAATAACCGTAAGCGCCATTGATGCCAATGGAAACATAGACCAAAACCAAACTCCGGCAATTACTTTGGCAAAATCGAGCGGAGCAGGTACTTTAACGGGCGGTGCTACACATAACTTAGTGGCAGGCACTTACACTTTTAGCGGTTTAAGCTACAACCAAGTGGGAACTTTCCAAATAAGTGCCAGTGGTGGTGGTTTTTCTGCTGTTTATGCAACTATAAACAGCACCAACGACCCTTATCAACTTTTTGATGATTTTAACCGAGCCAATAATAATACGGTGGGTATTCCAAGCAGTGGCGGCTCAACTGCATGGACAGAAACAGAAACCGGAGACGGTTCGCGTTTGCGAATTGATAATGGAACTTTAGTGCTTTCTAATTGTAATGTTTCTCCTGCTTCAGGTGGAAATGGTGTGGAGCAAGCCCAGTTTAATGGTACAGGAAAATATGCTACCACTTTTGCCAATGCAAGCGGAGAGTTGGTTTGGTTGTTTAATATGAAAAGTACACGGAATACTCCTTCGGGTTTTAGTAATTCGACTAATACTTATGGCGGTGCAGTAGTTTTAGGCAGTAGCAAAAGTGATTTTGGCGATGCTGCCGCTAATGGATATGCGGTAATTATCGGAAATCAGGGAACACCAGACCCTGTTAAGCTGATTCACTTTACTAATGGTTTAAACGACAACTCTCATATTTCCGATATTGTTGCTTCAAACTATACAGGCGAAACAGGCTATTTAAGTGTGAAAGTGGTTTTTAACCCTTGCAACAGCCAGTGGTCGCTTTATGTAAGAAACGATGGAAGCAGTTTTGCTGCACCAAATGTAGGAAGTTTGGGCAGCGCATTTACTGCTACCAATTCTACTTATACCGCAAGCAGCCTGCCTTACTTTGGTGCATTATGGCAACACAACAATTCTTGCTCAGAAACTTTAACCATTGATAATTTGTATATTCCGAATGCTGCGGCATTAAGTGGAACTGCAAAATTATGGACCGGCAACATAGACAACGATTGGAGCAAAACAGGAAACTGGTGTAAAGGCAGTGTGCCAACTTCTACCGATGATGCTACTATACCAAATGTTACCAACAGCCCGGTAATTGGCGGTAGTGCAGCAGTAAAAGACATTTCGCTTGCCGGTGGAGCTACTCTTACCGTAGCTAACGGAGGCTCTCTCACACTTAACGGTACTTTTGCAAACAGTGGTGCCGTTACCATACAAGATGGCGGCAACTTCTTGCAAGGCAATAGCAGCAGCTATGGTGGCAGCGGTACATTTACCGTAGAAAAAAGCATTACCAACATTGCCAATGGCTATCGCGATGTTAGTTCTCCTGTGGCTACTACTGTTGCAGATTTAGCAGATGATTTTACCGTGTTTGGTCAAAATGGTGTAAATTGTTGGTATAGCTACAGCCCTTACCCAAATGTGCAAGTGTATGATGAAGCGGCAAACAATGCGCTTTCTACACCAACCGGAAACTATTTTACAGGCTGGCTTAGCAGAACAGGCAATAGCAATACACTAAGCCCAATGCAGGGTTTTGCAATCCGCACTTATGCAGGCGCACCTTTTACCTTAGACTTTACAGGCACGCCACATAACGACACTCTAAATAGAGCTATCACTAATACACCTTCTGCTTCAACATCGCAAGATGGTTGGAATTTTGTGGGTAATCCTTATCCAAGCAATATTGATTGGGTAACAGCAGCAGCACTCAATTCTTCTTCTATTGATGGTAATTACTATGTGTTTAATACTACCGGAGAATACACCGGCAACTGGGGAACTTGTAATGCTTCTGGCGTGGCTTCCGGTTTAAACGGAATTAGTGCTACGATTGCTTCGGGGCAAGGGTTCTTTGTAAAAACGAGTGCCGGAGGAACTTTCACGCTTAACAATACTGTAAGAACGGCAACTGCTGCCAACTTCTACAAAGCCGGTGTGCAGAGCAACGAAGTAAGATTGCTATTAAGCGGACAAGGCAATAGCGATGAAATAGTAGCTTACACCGATGCTAATGCCTCTCAAAATGAAGACAAAGGTTTAGATGCCGTGAAAATACCTGCGGGCAGTACCGTTTACATGGGTTATGTTTCGCAAGGAAAAGATTACGCTATCAATGTATTAGACGAAATAACCGAAAACACAGAATTGCCTTTGATAATGCGCGTGAGCGAAAACGGTAATTACTCGCTTACTGCAAATGCTTTAAACCTAACTGATTTAACTGCTTATCTAAAAGATAAAACTACCGGAACGCTTACCAATTTAGAAACCGGAAGCATAGTTTTGCAGTTAAACGCAAACGAGAACTACAACAACTATTCTATTGTGTTTGCAGCAAAAGTAGTTTCAGGAATAAATGAAAGTGCAGAAAATGCCGTAAGTATTTATTCAAATAAAAATCAAGTAACTGTTTTAAGAAACAAGAATACGCCTGCAACAATTACTATTTACAACATGATGGGTCAGCAGCTAACTGAAGAAACCACCACGAGCAGAAAGACAACCATTGAGCTTAACGGTAGCCAAGCTTGGTACGCTATTGTGAAGGTAAAAGAAGAGGGCATCAACAAGGTTTCTAAAGTATTTATTTCTAACAAGTAAAGCCAACAAGCACAAAACGAAACAACATGAAAAATATAGCAATAAAAATACTCTTTGCAGCAGTAATTATAGCAAGTGCCACATTAGTAGAAGCCCAACCCGGAGGCGGTGGTGGCGGACAAGGACAAGGCGGACCTCCGCCAGCAGGCGTTCCAATAGATGGCGGTGCAGCACTTTTATTGGCTGCCGCGGGTTTATATGGAGCAAAGCGCTTAAAAGCAACTAAGCAAAAAAACACTTTAGAGAAATAGAGTTTAATTAAATAAGCAGTAGAAATCCTACTGCTTATTTTTACTGCTTTAAAAAATATCTACGCCATTGCATCTACCGAAGACATTACAACACATTCTTGCAGCAAAGTAGCTTTTGGAAATACTTTCGCCCATATTTGATATCCGCCATTCAGGTTCACGGCTTTAAATCCATGGTTGTTTAAGATACGGGTTGCCAAATAGCCACGAAGCCCTACTTGGCAATAAATAACGTAAGTTTTACTTCTATCTAATTGGTGAATATTTGCCCGCAAATCATCTACGCTAATATTAACGGCTTCAGGAATATTTCCGCAAGCAAATTCCTCGGCTGTGCGCACATCTAAAATAGTAGCATTGTTTTCTTCTGCATAAGTTGCTAATTCATCGTAGTTAATCATTTCCAGCTTGCCATTCAGCATATTTTCTGCGGTGTAGCCGGCAATATTTACAATATCTTTTGCCGAATTAAAAGGTGGCGCATAAGTAATTTCAATTTCCTGCAAATCATAAATGCTTAATCCGCCTTTAATGGCGGTAGCAATTACATCAATTCTTTTATCAACTCCTTTTTCGCCAACGGCTTGCGCACCAAATATTTTTCCGGTTTCATCAAAAAGCAATTTTAGTACCATTGTTTTAGCTCCGGGATAATATCCTGCATGGTGGCCGCGCGTTACAACAGCCGTTTTGTATGGTATTTTATTGCGCTTCAAAAATTTTTCGTTTAAGCCCGTAGAAGCAACCGTGAGTTCAAAAAATTTAAGGATAGAAGAACCCAAGCTGCCGGAATATTTATAGCTGTTGCCCATTAAAATATTATCGGCAACAATTCTGCCTTGCCTATTTGCCGGCCACGCCAAAGGAATAAGCACTTTTTTATGATGAATAAAATGCGCCACCTCAACCGCATCGCCTACGGCATAAATATCCGGATGGGTAGTTTGCAAATATTCGTTTACTAAAATGCCTCCGGTAGTGCCAATTTCTAAACCTGCGTTTTTTGCCAATTGGGTATCGGGCTTTACGCCTATTGATAGAATTACAGCATCTGTTTCTACTGAAGTGCCGTTTGTAAAAAACACTTCTATTTTGTTGCCTTTATCTGCAAACTTTTGTACGCCTGTATTCAATAAAAACTTTAAGCCTTTTTCTGCTGCTTTTTGATGAATAAAACTTGCAATTTCAAAATCAACCGGAGCCATCACCTGATTGCCTAATTCTACCAGTTGCACATTCTTGCCGGCTTCAATTAAGTTTTCTGCCACTTCTAAGCCAATAAAACCACCGCCCACAACCACAAAATCATTTGCCTCTTTTGTTTTGGCAACAATTTTATCCATATCGGGAATATTTCGGAGTGTAAATATTTTGTCAGAATTTATTCCTTCAAAAGGCGGGCGGATAGGCTCTGCACCGGGAGAAAGCAATAGTTTATCGTAGCTTTCAGCATAAGTATTACCTGTTTGCAAATTCTTCACCATCACTATTTTTTCTAAAGTATTGATGGATAACACCTCCGAGAAAACACGTGCATCTAAATTATAGCGCTCTTTTAGTTTTTCAGGTGTTTGAAGCAAAAGCGAATTTCTATTACTAATGGTTCCGCTAATATGATATGGCAGGCCGCAATTAGCAAAGCTCACGTAAGGTCCTTTTTCAAAAATGATTACTTCGTTTTCTTCTGATAAGCGCCTAAGCCTTGTTGCTGCGGTTGCGCCTCCGGCAACACCTCCTACTATTACAATTTTCATTATTCTTTATTTTATGGAAGCAATGATACAAGCTAATAAATTACTGTTGCGAAACAGAAGTTACATAACTGCTTTCCCGTTTGCAAAATATACAACACACAATAAATTTTTCGTGCTTTTCGTTAATCGAACAAACCAAACCTTTTGATTATGAAATACGCAACCATCATTGCGATGCTTATTGCTTTTTCGGCAAGAGTAAACGCCACGCACGTTGTAAATGCAATTGCCACCAATTTAATTTCAGCCGAAATTCAAGGTGCAAACGGTGCAGAAATTCCAAATAATTTTCGGGAAAACAACTATTTACCCAAGCTGCAAATGGAATTAGTAAACAATACCAACCAAGAATTGAATTTGGAAATGGAAGAAGGTTTTTTAATGGAGCCCACCGAAAAAGGTTATCAAGTTTTATTGATGACCCAACCACTAATAGTAAAACTAAAACCAAAGAGCAAAGAGAAGCAGTTTATTTACGCCATGTGCGCACAACTTTCTATGAGTTCGCCTTCTTCAAAAATAAAATACAAAGTAGGAAAAAAATCTTCGGGTGCACTTTTTGAACTTGCCCAATATATTGCCAAAAATAGGTGCCAATCCTTTGCTGCTCAAGAAGCAGTTTGGAGTCTTACCGATAATAGCCCAATCCTTTCTATTCACTCAGAAAACTTAAACATACAGAATGGCTTACAGGCTTTTGTTGCCAACTTAAAAGGAGTGAATTTAGAGCAACTAAAAAAGGAAAATGCTTATAATAATTTGGCGCAAATTATGGCTGTTTACAATGGCAAGCAATTTGATAGAAACATTGTTTTTAATACCGACACCGCACACATAATTTCTGTTGGCTATTACAGCCAAAGCGGAGAACTGCTAAAACCTATTATTGAAGATGTTTTGGTTAAAGATGGCGCACACAGCATTCGCTACAATCCGTTTCCACTCTCGCTCACAAACAAAAGATACAGCGTGCGAATGATAAAAGACGGTGAAATTTTTAGAGAATATTATTTTATGCAATAGGTTTAAAATAAAAAGGCCATACGTTGCTGCTCAAACTCGAGCATTTCGTATATTGCTTATACTGCCTTTTTTAGAACCAACAACACAAATGAATTAGTTTTTTGAATTTTGTACAATCCTTTCTACTTTAGTACCACTCACTAAAATCCCCTGCTATGAATGAATGGTTGAAAGGATTTCTCTATTTCTCCAAGTCGCAACTCAGAGCAATTTTGCTCCTTTGCTTTTTAATTGCAGTAGCATTTATTGCACCACGAATTTACTTGCTATTTTTCCCTCCCAAATTTGAATATGATGTTTCGCTGCACGAAGCATTGGCAAAAGCCCTGGCAGACACTACTAAAACCGATAATACTTTTAGCGGAGATTTAGTTCCTTATGCAGATGATAATGAAAAATTTGAAGTGATGAAAACGGTAAAATTATTTGCATTTAACCCAAATGAAATTGGCGAAACAGAATGGCAACAGTTAGGTTTTAGCCGCAGACAGGCAGAAGTAATTGAAGCAATAAAAGCAAAAGGATTTAAGTTCTATTCGGCAAACGATTTAAAAAAAATAAGAGTAATTGGCGATGAAGGTTTTGAGCGATTGAAAAACTATGTAGAAATTCCACCGAGGGTTTACGAAAGTTCACAACCTTTTGAAAAGAAAACAGCCTTTATTTACGAAGCCAAACAACCAATTTTATTAGAAATAAATTCTGCCGATAGCGCTGCCATTGAAGCACTTCCGGGAATTGGCCCATACCTAACTCACAAAATTTTAAACTATAGAAATGCTTTGGGTGGTTTCACTTCTATTGAGCAAGTTGCAGAAACAAGAAAGTTGCCCGATTCTACTTTTCAAAAAATTAAAGACAAGATTTACATAGCAGAAAACAGTTTGCAAAAAATAAATATCAATACCGCTCCGGCAGATTCTTTCATGCGCCATCCATACATTACTTGGCAGCAAGCCAAAAGCATGGTGGCTTTTAGAACTGCCAATGGCAAGTTTAGCCGAATTGAAACAGCACAAAGAGCAGGAATGTTTTCTGATAGTGTTTTTCAAAAACTAAAGCCCTATTTTTCTATTGAAGAATAAAGCGATTTTACGATTGTTCTATACTTTTGTCGCTTTAAAAACACAGCATTTTGTTTCTCAAGTACAATATATTTTCAATCGGTTGGATGCTCACAATTGCGGTGCTATCGTTTTTGCCGGGAGGCGATTTGCCTAAAGTAGAAATTGCGCAAATTGATAAGTTAGTTCACTTTATATTCTATTTCCTCTTGTTTTCTTTCACTTTTTATGGCTGGAAAAAGCAATCGCAGTTTATGCTTTTAAAAACCGCCCCATTGGTTACAATTTGGTTCGCCTGCATACTTTTTGGAGTTGGAATTGAATTAGGGCAAGAATTTTTAACAACCGACCGCCACTTCGAATGGCTTGATGTGTTTTCAAATACTTCAGGTGCTTTTGTTGCCATGTTAGCTTGGAATTTAAGCCTCAAAAAAATTTTTGTGCAATAAGTTTCAATACTATAGTAGAAATAAACATAAAAAATATACCTTCGCGCTCCCTTACATTTAAACCGATGCGGGCGTGGTGAAATTGGTAGACATACTTGACTTAGGATCAAGCGCTTCACGGCATGGGGGTTCGAGTCCCTCCGCCCGCACCAAAAACCGAAAATTCTCGGGTAATAAATAGCAAAATATTATGAACGTTTATCAAGAAAAAGTTAGCGACCTACAATCTAAAATCGTATTAGACATTAAGAAAGAAGACTACGAGCCCAAAATAAAATCAGCATTAAACAAGCTGGTAAAGCAAGTTTCTTTAAAAGGTTTTCGACCGGGAATGGCTCCGCTTAGTTTGGTAAAAAAAATGTATGGCAACAGCGTTTTGTTTGAAGAAGTTCAAAAAATGCTGAACGAAGAAACCAATAAATTTGTTGAGGAAAACAAGCTTGAAATTCTTGCTCAGCCGCTTCCTGCCGAAGGACAAGATGTAAATTGGGACATCAACAATTTAAAAGACATCAACTTTACTTTTGAAATTGCTCATGCACCTTCGTTCGATTTATCTTATTTAGATAAAGCCCCAACTTTTAGCAAGTATAAAATTGCGGTTGAAGATAAAATGGTGGACGAAGAATTGGAGCGTTTACGCAAAAGATATGCTAAGTACGAATATCCTGAATTAGTTGGCGACAACGATATTGTGCAATTTGAATACAAAGAATTGGACGAAGCAGGAAACGTGAAAGAAAACGGCTACCAAACTACTTCTTCAACTTTACTCGAAATTGCAAAGCCGGAGTACAGAAACGCACTTCAAAACCTAAAGAAACAAGAATCTACAACAGTGAATGTTTTAGAAGCTTTCGACCGCGATAAAGAAGGCGTTGCAAAATTTATTTTGAACCTGAAAAATGCTGAAGAATTAGACGCTTTAAATCCGAACTTCCAAGTTACTTTAATCAATATCACGCGCAGCATTCCTGCCGATTTAAACGAAGAGTTTTTCACAAAAGCATTTGGTGCAAACGGGCCAAAAACCGAAGAAGATGCCAGAACTTTTATTAAGAGCGATTTAGAAGCTTATTTTGATGGTAGAACTGATGTGTTTTTAGTAAACGATATTTACAAAGCCATTATGGAAAACATCGAATTTCCACTTCCCGATAGCTTCTTAAAACGCTGGATTACCGTAACCAACGAAAAACCGATTACAAAAGAGCAAATCGAAACAGAATACCCAATGTTTTCTAAGCAACTGCGTTGGGATTTAATCACTTCGCGCATTAGCAAAGAGCAAGGCTACGAGGTGAAAGAAGAAGAACTTTTAGAAAAAGCACGCCAAGAAACTTTACAGCAAATGGCTCAATACGGTTTAAGCGGAATGGGTTACGATTGGATTGAAAGTTTTGTACAGCGTCAAATGAAAGACAAAGAATACGTTCGCAGAGCGCACGAGCAAATATTAAATGATAAAGTGATGGTTTATATGAAATCAAAAGTAAGCCTAACCGATAACCCAATTTCGTTGAACGACTTTAACGAAATGGTACAAAAGGCAAACGAAGCAGTGGCTGCTGAATAGCACAAATTGTTTTGTTTTTCCTTTTAAATATTTAAGAACTTAGCAGAGAAATAAAATGTCTGCACCAATTTCAAAAATAGCGTTTCATACTTTAGGCTGCAAGCTCAATTTTGCAGAAACGGCAGCTATTGCCCAAACGGTAGAAGCTGAAGGCGGCTATGCCAAAACTGAATTTACCGAGCCGGCAGATTTTTATGTAATAAACACTTGCTCCGTAACCGAAAGTGCCGATAAAGAAATGCGCCAAATTGTAAAGCGCGCACTTAAATTAAATGCTTCGGCAAAAGTGATTGTAATCGGCTGTTATGCACAATTGAAACCCAATGAAATAGCAGCAATTCCGGGAGTGAGCATGGTGCTTGGCGCAAAAGAAAAATTTAAACTGCACGAGCACATCAGCGAGTTAGAAAACCAAACTGAAACCATAGTTTCTGCCAGTGAAATAGAAGATGTAAATTTCTTTTCTCCGGCATGGAGCCATGGCGAACGCACACGCACTTTTTTAAAAATACAAGACGGCTGCGATTATTTCTGCTCCTTTTGCACCATTCCTTACGCACGCGGTGCGAGCCGCAGCGCAAGCATTATAGAAACAGTTGCCAACGCACAAAAAGCTGCGGCAGAAGGCGCTCAGGAAATTGTTTTAACCGGTGTAAATATTGGCGACTTCGGCAAAACGCCCGATGGCAATGAGCGCACTGATGAAAACTTCTTTCAGCTTATTCAAGCATTAGACGAAGAAGTGAATGTGCCTCGCTTTCGCATTTCTTCTATTGAGCCAAATTTGTTGAGTGAAGAAATTATTCGCTTTGTGGCAAGCTCAAAAAGGTTTATGCCGCATTTTCATATTCCACTGCAAAGCGGCAGCAACAAAACACTAAAATTTATGCGTAGAAAGTATTTGCGCGAAGTGTATGAAAGCCGTGTGCAAATAATAAAAGAACTAATGCCGCATTGCTGCATTGGTGTTGATGTAATTGTAGGTTTCCCCGGAGAAACTGATGAAGATTTTTTAGAAACCTATAATTTTTTGAACGGCTTAGATGTGAGCTATTTCCACGTATTTACTTATTCTGAAAGAGCAAATACCAAAGCCGAAAAAATGGAAGGCGTAGTGCCAATGGAAGTACGCAAAGAACGCAACAAACGATTGCGCATTCTTAGCGAAAAAAAGCGCATGGCATTTTACCGTAAGTTTGAAGGATCTACTCGCCCCGTTTTGTGGGAATCTGACAACCACGATGGAACCATAAATGGCTTTACAGATAATTATATAAAAGTAGAAACCCGCTACGACTCTAATTTACCTAACACAATTACCGATTTTTATATTCAGCTTAATGAGCATTTAATAAACAATTAAAAACAGATTGTACATTCATAGCCTACGGTTTAAATCGCGGGCTATGGATGCACACGAATATGTTTACAATGGATTTATCCATTTTCCACTATTTTTATTTCTTCTTCCGTCAAGTCGTAAAGTTTGTAAACCAATTGGTCTATTTTCGCTTCAGTTACTTTATTGTTGCCCTTGTTTTCTAATCTCTCTTCCGTTAATGATTTAATTGAATTATGAATTTCAATTGATGGGTTTGGGATTGGTAATGATTGTAAATCGGTCATTAAAATTTGCGGAAATGCTTGTGGATTTGTTACCAACTTGTTTTTAATGAAATAGTCTGCAACTTTTGAGTGTAATACACCAAGAATAAAAAGATTGTGTATTTCATCTTTTAATGACCAACAAGAATAAAGTGTTGATTCTGTTAATGCAGGTTCTATCAGATATGCACAACATAAATAATCTCCTGTTCTTCTAATTAAAATTCTTGGAGAAACTGCGTGTTTGTCTTTAGCCTTAGTTCCACCAATTATAGACAAGGATTCATAATCTGTGTAAAAGCATTTGTCAATGTTCCATTTTGATATACAATTACCTAGTAAAAATTTGTTTGGTAAATTTTCCGCTTGGTTTTCAAATATTTTCGTCTTTCTGTCTGCGACAACCATACCTTTAAATAGTTGGCAAAAATCTGAGAGTCGTGGAGTTTTTGGATTGTCTATTTTTAAAATTAGAGGGTCTTCATTTTTACTATATTCAGCTAAATCTTGATTTTTCTTGAATATTCTTTGTTCTGTTTCCGCACCTTGTTTACTCTTTCCAAAAATGTAAATCACATTCCCTGTATTCGCTTCATCGAATACCATTCCTTCTATTCTTGTGATGTTTAAAACTGCACCTGCATTTTTTAATAAATCAATTGTGTCAGAATAGCTTCTTGTTTCAAATAAGCCTTCTGGAACTATCATTGAGTGGAATGAATTTCTATTGCTTATGATTATGCCTAATTCTATGAATAGATTGAAGATGTTTTTTGAACTTGCATTTTTTACTGCTTGATAATTATTTATGTAATGACTTAGCTCAAGTTTTTCCATATTGTTCTTAGTCATTATGAAATATGGCGGATTTCCAATCACCACATCAAAGCCCACAAAATCGCCATCATCGTTCAGCACTTCGGGAAATTCAAAGCGCCATTCAAAGGAATTTTCAAAAATCTTGTTGGCTTTTATTTTATCAATTTTTTTGTTGAGCTGCTCTATTTCTTCTTCTAATTTCTCTTTTTCTTTTTGGCGCTCTTTCTGTAACTGTTTTTCAGACTTTCCGTATGGCACTTCCGGTTCAAATAAGAAAGTACCTGTAAAACGGTGATAAAGTTCGCTTGCCAGTTTATCCAATCGCTTTTTTATAGGATCGTTCATCCTTATTTCTGTTGAAAAATCTTGCTTTATAGCAAGAATCAACTTTTCCATTTCTCGTTTCTGTTCTTTGTTTTCAGCATTTCGATAAGTGTTCACGGCAATTCGGTAGCTGTCGATCGTCCACTTGCTTTTTTTCAAGGCTTGTTTCAGGTCGGCATCAATGGCAAAACGGCTCACTAAAGAGTTACCGCATTTTATGTTGATGTCAATGTTCGGAAGAGTTTGAAGCTCCCCTCCTTTGTAAGGAGGGGTGTCCGCAGGACGGGGTGGTTGCTTTCCAAAATAACTTTTTACTTCTTCCAACAATCCATCAGGATTATTCCAAACCCATTTATTTTCAAATCTTAAAACCCTTATTCCAAAAGCCTCTAAAAACAAATCTCTTTCATAATCATATTCTGCCTGGGAAACTTCGAAATGTCCTTGCCCATCTAATTCAATGGCTATTCTTTCTGATGGGCAGTAAAAATCTAAGATATAGTTTCCTACACTATGTTGCCTTCTGAATTTTCGACCATTCATTTGTTTGCCTTTCAGCAATGTCCAAAGTTTAGCTTCAGCAGGTGTTAGGTTGTTCCTTAATTCCTTACGGAAAGTTTTTAGGTAAGGTAGATTATTTAATTTAAAACCACCTCCCCCTTCGGGTAGGTTTTTGATTAAACCACCTCCCCCTTCGGGTACTCCTCCTTTTAAAGGAGGAGAGCTTATGTAATAAGCATTTTTCAAAAGCTCAATCCACAAACGCAAACGGCAAATTTTTACCGAATTGGAATTGATGTCCACACCGAAAAGGCAATTTTCAATAATGGTTTGTTTTTCGTGGAAAAGCGTTTCCTGTATGCGTTGACTTTCTTTGTTGCTTGGGTTGTATTCAAAAAGTTCGCCTTCTTCGTCTGTTACAATCAGTTCATCATTTACCACTTCCACCTGATATTCTTTCAGGCGTTTTCCGTCACGGTCTTGCAGAATTTTCAAGTCGTTTTTAACGGCAATCATTTCATTGAGTGCCGAAACCAAAAAGTGTCCTGAACCAACGGCAGGGTCGCAAATTTTAATGCTGTTTACAATTTGGTTGGCTTCTTTTCGGTCTTCAATTTTGTCGTAAAGTTCTTCAAGGGTTGTGCAGTTCCATTTTTTGCTTTCGTTGAATTTCTGCACAACGGCTTTGCGAATGGTTTCACGGCACATATACATGGTGATGAAACCGGGCGTGAAAAACGAACCGTCTTTGTAGCCATTTATTTTCTCGAAAATCAAACCGAGAACCGAAGCGTTAATCAGCGTTTTATTGTCTTCCTGAATTTCTTCTCCGCCTTCTGCTCCAAAGTCGTAAGCATCTAAAAACTCAAACAAATATTGAAGCGTGGAAATGTTGCCTGTGCGTTTTTTGCCCTGTTGGTCTTTCAACACGGTTTGCGAAAAAATCGGAATGGTCTTTTCGTCTTTCAGGTTGCTGATGAACAAAGTAACTTGTTCAATATCGGTCGGCTCAAAAAGTGATGAATTGAGATAAGGTACTTTTTCAAAAGCCTTTTTTACATCTTCGTTTCGCGCGTCATACTTGCGAGCCAATACCTGAAAAAACAAACTGTTTAGGTCGTCATAATTCTTGATTTTTTCAAAATTCAGAAACGAATACGATTTATCGCCTTTATGATAGTTGATGAGTTGAGCTTCCAACAATTTCAGGAATAAAATCCGATTTATCCAAGTGATGGAGAGTTCCAAGGCAACATTAAAAAGTTTTTCATCTTTGGTATTCCCAAACTGGCTGGGTTTTTCCAATCGGTTGAGCTTATCTAAACTGTCCAACTGGATAATGGCATCTTCCAAAATAGTTCCCGTGTTTCGTTCTCCTGCTTTGTTCCGCTCGATGATTTTTTTGCTTCCCTCTTTGGTTTCGTTCAAACCGATGATGTGCAACAATTCGCTGTAAAAGCGTTTGTCAAGATTGTTGCTGTCGTTGGTAAAAGGAAGCTTTAAAAGATGCTCTGGCGAAAGCAATTTGAATAAAGCAATCAGCGAATTATCGTCTGCTTTGTCGGTATTTCGTAACGGTTTTTGAAAGTCCTGAATGTTGAAGTATGTAAATTCAATTTCAGAAGTGATGCTGTCAATAAACGGCTCGGCAATTTCTTTGTAAAAAAAATCTGTTTTGGTGTCTGCTAATCGTCCACCTTCAAAGTCGTTGAATTGCTTTACAAGATTTTTGTTTTGAGCAAAAAGTCTGTCGAATAGGGTAGCGTCAAAAATGAACCATTCGTTAATGTTGGTCGCCACCAAATGTTTTACTTCAAGATTTTTATGTGTAATTCTTTCTCTTAGATAATACAAAACCAATTCCTGAAATGCTTTTACATTCAGTCTTTTGGTCGTAATCATTTCCGTTTTGTTGGTCGGCTTTTTAGCTTCGAGAATTACACCAACTGTCGAGTTTGCATTTTGTCCGTTGTGAATAACAAGGTCGTTTCTACCTTTGGTATTGATGAAATGATTTTGTTTGTAATAAGTATCTTTTAGAAAGTCGGAAATCAGGTTTTTATGAAACTCTTCGCTTTCCGTGTCATTGGTACGGTCGAGTAAAGTAATGAGATTGGTCTTGAAACCTTCAATTTCAGTCCTGTTCGGTTTTACTTTTAAAAAGGCTTTGTTCAGTGCCTTTCTTGGCTTCAATGGTTTTAAAATCATTAGTAATGTGGCTTTTGTTTCTGTGGTTCAAAATAAAGTTTTAGTTTGAAAAGGGAGAGAAAATTGTATAAAATGAAAGAGCCACATCATTTTTCTTGATGCGGCTCTTTCATTTTATGCTTTCTGTATCTACTATTTCAATTTCACTTCGCCTTTGCCAACCAAATATCCACTTTGGTAAACTTCAACTTTGTAAGTTCCTTCTAAATTCAGGTTACTTCCCCAATCAATACTTACTTTTTTGTTTGCTTGTTGGTAGTTGATATCTGCAACGCGGCTATATTGAACTTCATCTCCGCTATCGGCAAGTTTAAATGTACCAGAACCTTGGTCGCGCACTGCAATTGTTTCGCCTTTTGGATTTATTACACGAACATACAAAGGTAAATTACCTTTTTCAGTTACTTTGTTTTCACCTGTTTCAAACGAAATTTTCAACTTGCTTACTTTTTTCAATCTTGAAGTTTCATCTTCTTTTCCGTTGTTCTTAATGTGAATGCCGGTTACGGTAAGATTGTTCAATTTCAACAAAGAACCTAAAACTACTTTTTGAGAAAGGTTTTGTTTTTCAGCAGAAAGTGCCTCCGTTGTTTTCTTTTCATTTTCTAAGTTTTGCCCTAACTGTTGGTTTTCTTGTGTAAGCATTTGATTTGCTTGCGTAAGTTCCGAAACTTTTGCTTGCAGGTCTTTGTTTTCAGCTCTTAGCTTATCAATTAACTCACGCGCTTTTGCAAGTTCGGCATTGGTAATTTTTCCCTTTTTCAACAAGCCCTCCAATTCACCTTTGTATTTTTCTATTTCAGCTTGGCGCTCAGAGATTACGCTATCTAATTCGGCATTTTTACCCTTGTATTGCTCTAATTCTGCCTTGCGCGCTTCTAACTCGGTAAGCACACCTTGGTATTGATTATCTAATTCTTGTTTCGCAACTTCTAAATCTTTTTTCTCGTTGTTGCTGGTGTAAAGAAAATAGCCCAACACGCCATTTACAAGCAATAGCAAAACAATTGCTGCAATGTATATGCCTTTATTGCTTTTTTGATTCTCTTCCATATTCTATATTTGTTTTATGCAAATGTAACGCAAGGTTTTGTATTTTTATTGCAAAAGCTATCCACACATTTAATGTGAAAAAACTTACAGCGTATGCAACAAACAACACTCGAACAACTTTTGGTTATTGATATTGAAACTGTACCTCAAAAAAAGCAGTTTAATGAACTATCTGAAACCATGCAAGAACTATGGACACGCAAGCATTCTTTACTGCGAATAGAGCAAGAAACGCCCGAAGAAAGTTTTGAAAAACGCGCAGGCATTTATGCTGAATTTGGAAAAATAATTTGCATTTCGGTTGGCTATTTCCATAAACAAGAAGGCAAATATTTTTTCAGGTTGAAATCGTTTTTTGGCGATAACGAAAACGAATTGCTACAAGAATTTTCAGCTTTACTAAATAAGAAAAAAAACCTTGCGTTTGCCGGCCACAACATCAAAGAATTTGATATTCCATACTTGTGCCGAAGAATGGTGATAAACAAAATGGCTCTACCTGAAGTATTAAATTTTTCCGGCAAAAAACCTTGGGAAGTAAAAAGTATAGACACGCTGCATTTATGGCGCTTTGGCGACTATAAAAATTATACTTCATTAAAATTGCTTGCAGAAATATTAGGTATTCCATCACCCAAAGAAGATATTGAAGGAAAAGATGTGGCAGGCGTTTATTGGCAACAAAATGATTTAAGGCGAATCATGGAATATTGTCAGCGCGATGTGGTAACGGTGGCTCGTTTACTGCTTCGTTTTAGAAATGAAGCATTTGAACTACAAGACAACGATTTGGTTTTTGTAACAGAATAAATTTTTTTGTAAATTATTTTCTCATTTCTACTTTTGCTGCAACAAAAACAAAATACTGATTATGAAAAGAATGATTTTTATAGTTACGCTAATTGCTGCAACATTTGCTTACCAAAGTTCTTCTGCTCAAGCATTTGAAAAAGGAGGAAAATATATAAATGTAAACTTAGGTGCTGCACAAATGTGGCACATGGGCGGAACCTATTTTGATGGCTGGAATGGCGGCTACTTTGGCTATTCTCCAATAACCGGTCAGCTTGGTTTACAAATGGAATTTGGTGTTCACGAATATGTTGGCGTAGGGTTCACAACCGGTGTGGGATTTGGAGCCGGCTTGGGTAGTTACTACTATAGAGGCTTTTGGGGAAGAACCGGCTATGCTTTTCAACCGGAAGTAAATATCCCTATGGGCGCGTTTGCCAACTTCCACTTTTACCAGTTAATTGCAGACAAAACAGGAAAAGATATTCATGCTGATAAATTGGATATTTACGCAGGTTTAAATGTGGGTACAGGTCCTGCAATTTTATTGCCACGCAATTCAAGTAATACTCATGTATCGGCACTTTTCTTTATCGGACCACAAGTCGGCATTCGTTATTATTTCAACGATAAAGTTTCAATAAACGGAGAACTTGGCTACGGCAAAAGTTTCTTCAATGCAGGTGTTACATTTAAGTTGTAAACAAAAATTTACATGGCAGAATTTACACCACGCGATAGCAAAAGCCGTTGTGCTTGGTGTTTAAAAGATGATTTGTATGTTGCTTATCACGATAACGAATGGGGAAACCCTGTTCGCGATGATAGATTGCTGTTTGAATTCTTGATTTTGGAAAGTTTTCAAGCGGGTTTAAGTTGGCATACCGTTTTAAAAAAACGCGAAAATTTTAGAAAAGCATTTACCGAATTTGATGTAAAAAGCGTTGCAAAATTTAATGCCGAAAAAGTTGAATTGCTCATGCAAAACGAAGGCATTATTCGCAATCGTTTAAAAATTGAAGCCGCAATAAATAATGCCAATCGCTTTATAGAGGTCCAAAAAGAGTTTGGCAGTTTCAGCAATTATATTTGGCAATTTACGGAAGGCAAGCCAATTGTAAATCACCCAAAAATACTTAGCGATATTCCGGCAACTACTCCTATTAGTGATGCTATGAGCAAAGATATGGGAAAGCGTGGTTTTAAATTTCGCGGCAGCACCATTTGCTATGCTTTTATGCAAGCTGTTGGTTTGGTTGATGACCATTTAGAAAGCTGCTGGCGAAAGAAAAAATAACATAGCTTATTTCTAAACCAATACACTTTGCATACTAAAATTGTTTCTTACATTTAGAATATAAAACGATAAAAAATGAAATTGAATAAACCAATTGCCGGTTATCATTTGCTCATGATTCTTTCTGCGGTAGATAACCAGTTTAGTTTTAAAGAAGATAAAGTAATTGCCGAATTTATTTCGCAGCAGTTTCCAATAGAAATAAATTTAGATAACGAAATTTCTTTTTTAGCTGCCTTGCCAAAGAGCGAATACATGGAACATTTCCAAAAGGCAATGGCAGATTTTTACAGCGACAGCACCGAGGCGGAAAGAATGAACCTGATTGACTTTGCCGTGAAACTGGCAAAAGCAACTCAGCCAATTACCAAAGAGGAAAACATCTTTATAGATGAACTCTTTAACGAGTGGACAGAAACCGCTATCTAAAAAACTTTTATGCAACTTACGGAACAACTTTTAACCCAAATAGCTTGGGCTTGGGCAGCATTGGCTGTAATTTTAATTCCTTCACAAGTAATAAACAAAGCTCCTTACGGCAGACACATTTCCACAAAATGGGGCTTTGCTATTCCCAACAAACTCGGTTGGGTGATAATGGAAATAGTGAGTCTTGTTGTTTTGCTTTCTTGTTTCTTTGATGGAGAAAATAAGAAAAGCCCAATGGCAATTTTTCTCGTTTCACTCTGGAGTTTACATTACATCAATCGCAGTTTTATTTATCCTTTTAGAACAAAAACTACGGGCAAAAAAATTCCACTTACCATTGTGCTTTTTGCTATGTTTTTTAATTCGGTAAATGCTTCTTTAAACGGACTTTTTTTAGGTTCTTTTTTACAACAACCTACTTGGGATTCTATCACTATTTTTCGCGTTGGGTTTGGTTTTTCCCTTTTTGCCGCAGGTGCTTTCATCAATATTAAAAGCGATAATATTCTTTTGGCTTTGCGAAAACCCGGAGAAACAGGCTACAAAACTCCCGAAGGTTTTTTGTTTAAATACCTTAGCTGCCCAAACTTGGTAGGCGAAATGGTGGAGTGGATTGGCTTTGCCATAATGGCGTGGAATATTCCGGCTCTCTCTTTTGCGGTATGGACAATTGCCAACCTTGCGCCTCGCGCTATTCACCATCACCAATGGTATAAAAATACTTTTGCCGATTATCCCAAAAACAGAAAAGCGCTTTTGCCGTTTCTTTATTAAGCCTACTTTTGCAATCACATTTGCCAATATGGAAAAACAAAACTTGCCAAAACCAATGGGGCTTTATCCCATGACACGAAAAGTGGGAAACCTGATTTTTGTTTCAGGAATGGGACCGCGCGAAGCCGGCACCGACAACATTCCGGGGTTGCAATTAGATAAGCACGGCAATTATATTTCTTTCGATTTTGAAGCGCAAGTACACAGTGTTTTTAAGAATGTAAAAACCGCATTAGAAGAAGCCGGAAGCAATTGGAATAAAATTGTAGATGTTACCATTTTTCTCGTGAACATGAAACGCGATTTTCATACTTTCAATAAAATTTATGCGCAGTATTTTAGCGAAGCGCAGCCCTGCCGCACCACTGTGGAAGTACAATCTTTGCCTTCTGCCATTGCCATCGAAATAAAAGTAATTGCAGAAGTTTGAAATAAAATCTCCAATCTCGCAAATTGTAAGCAATCCACACAGTGAACAAGCGCAAAATATTCAACGATCCGGTGCATGGTTTTATCACCATTCCGCACGAGTTGATTTTCGATATTATTGAACATCCGTATTTCCAACGCCTACGCAGAATTAAGCAACTTGGGCTAAGCGATTACATTTATCCCGGAGCACTGCACACGCGCTTTCATCATGCTTTGGGTGCTTTTCATTTAATGCGAAAAGCAATTTCTATTCTTAAAATAAAAGGAATCGAAATTACTGCCGAAGAAGAACTCGGAGCTTCTATTGCAATTTTATTGCACGATATTGGGCACGGACCTTTTTCGCACACCTTGGAAAGAACTTTGATTAAAGGCGTAAATCACGAACACATTTCTAAAATATTTCTTCAAAAACTTAACCAAGAATTTGATGGAAAACTTTCGCTTGCAATAAAAATTTTTGAAGGCACTTATACCAAAAAATTCTTACACAGCTTGGTTTCTTCGCAGTTAGATGTAGATAGGTTAGATTACCTAACGCGCGATAGTTTTTTTACCGGAGTAAACGAAGGCATTGTGAGCTACGACCGCATTATTGAAATGATGAACGTGCAAAACGATGAATTGGTAATTGAGCAAAAAGGAATTTATTCGATTGAAAATTTTATTATTTCCCGCAGGTTGATGTATTGGCAAGTGTATTTGCACAAAACTGTTTTGTGTGTGGAGCAAATGCTCATAAAAGCTGTAGAGCGTGCAAAATATTTAATTGAAAATGACATTACATTGCCTTGCTCCGAAGCGCTCGATTTCTTCTTGAAAAATAAAATTACACTGCACGATTTTGAAACTAATTCACAAGCAATTCAACACTTTGCTGATTTAGATGATGTAGATGTTTTTGCGGCTTTAAAAAGTTGGAAAAACACCAGCGATAATGTGCTTTCGCTTCTGTGTAGTTCTATCCTAAATCGCCATTTATTTAAAATTGAAATAACGAAAGAGCCTTTCACAGAAAGTGAAATAACAAAGCTAAAGGAAAAAGCTGCTGCGTATTTCAAATTGCCCCAAGAAGAGGCTAAGTGGTTAATTTTTCAAGATTCTACTTACAACCATGCTTACAATGCCAAACAAGGCACTATAAAAATTATTGACCAGCAAGGTAATGTTCAAAATGCCGAAAATATTTCGCAGCACTTAGAAGCCACTGTTCTAAGCGAAAAAGTGGTGAAATATTTTGTATGTTATCCTAAAGCGTTGTCAACAATTTAAAAATTTGTTCCTGTTCCATTGTAGTTTGCCGGGCGCTGGTCGTCCACCAATTGGCGTTTTACAAAAACCACATCTACGCTCCATTCTTCGCTGCCGGGCGATTCTAAATCACCTTTAAACCACCATGTTCCGCTTTTAGGATACATAGCAAAACGAGTACTTTCTGCTTTTGTACTGCCATCGTTTCCTGTTGGATATGCACCACCAACATAAGCCACCCAATCGGTTGTATTCACGTTGGTGTTTCTATCCGGGTTATCGCAATTGCAATTAAATCTCCTAATTACTATCGGCTTGCTTCCCGCCACAAAAATATCGCCATTTGCTTCTACGCTCATGCGGTTTTGATTATTGGTAATAAGCACCAATGGCGCATTACCTGTTTGCCCCAAATTATTGCTTGTGGGTGCGGTGTTTCCACCAATTAACCATGCTGCTTGAGTTGTGGTAAGCGTGCCGTTTCCATCGGTAATTGCCGCAGTTCCACTTGGGTTAAATACAAAGGCAGTATTAAAACTTCCGGGTGCTGTGGCTCCGGTTGGTCCTGTTACACCTTGCACACCTGCTGCGCCTGGTATTCCCGCTGGCCCTGTATTTCCTTGTATTCCTTGTGCGCCTATCGGTCCTGTATCTCCGGTTGCACCTTGAGCCCCATTTGCTCCGGCAGGTCCGGTTGCGCCTGTTGGTCCTGCACTTAATGGCAATATAACCGTGTTGCCATTCGTAATCGAAAGTTCGTTAGTTAGATTGTTATAGCTTAATGTTTGTGCATCGGTTGGAAATGGAACCCACTTGGTGCCGTCCCAAAAATAAAAGAGGTTGTCTATTGGATCGAAAACCAACAAGCCCTTATCGGCAGCAGCCAAAGATGTTGCCAAAGTAACTCTTTGGGTTTGGTTTAAGCGTGGCGCTAAAAATCCTTTATCTTTTGCCGGAGGATCTAAATCTAAAATCGCATTTGCATTTGGCGCATTTGTACCTATTCCAATATTGTTTTGCGAAAAAGCAGGAAGTGTTATTGCTGAAAAAGCAAGCAAAAATACAGTAAACAAAATGTTCGTTTTTACCATAATTCAAATCTATCTTTTATTCTGAAACTAATACAAGTGTATAGATTTTCTTTTTCACAAATACGTTGGCAGCTTGGTTGAAAATATAGTTGTTACAAATCAAAACTGTGCGTAATGGAATCTTCTAAAGTTCTATTGTAAATATAGCTTTGATAATCTGTTTTTACAATTAAATAACCTGCGTTTTTAGCTCTTTCAAATAAGTCTGCATCAGCAGCAATCGGCAGATTTCTAAAACCACCAAGCGCCATCAGTTTCTCTTTTTTAAAAAAGAAGGTTGCACCAACAATACATTTAGAAATATGTATTTTCTGTTGTGTATTTTTTCTGTCGGGCACATATTGATCGCCAACTATAAAAACACCACCGTGTAGTAAATCTATATTGGAATTCTGCTCTAAAATTTTGGCTCTGCTTGCCAAGTGGTCCGGTTTAAATTCATCATCAGAATCTAAAAAGGTTATCATTCTTCCTTTGGCCAATTTTATAGCATTATTTTTTGCAGTAGGTTCTCCTTGGTTTAGTTGCTTATGGTAGCTTATCTTTTCGCCTAAAAATGGCTGAACAATTTGTTCTGTAGAATCTGTACTGCCATCATCAAGAATAATCACTTCCCAATTTCTATACGTTTGCTTCATTACAGAATTGAGCGCTTGTTTTAAAAGTGCTGCTCGATTATATGTTGCAATAATTATTGAAAATTCAAACTGCATCGTTTCAATATAAAGCAATAAACTGCATCAAAACAAAAAAGCCACTTGATATTCTCAAATGGCCTCTTTTGTCTGTTCGTTTTATACTATTGTAATCTAAATACTACCGGAATAACGTAGCGGCATGGAACAGCTTTACCTTGCTGCTTTCCTGCTTTCCACTTTGGCATTTTTTCTATCACACGCTTAGCTTCTTTATCTAAACCCGGACTAACGCCTTTTTTTACTTCCACGTTGCGAATACTACCATCGTCCCAAACAACGAATGCTACAATTACTTTACCTTGAATATCGTTGTCGCGCTCCATATTCGGATATTGAATATTATCGCGAAGGTATTTGTAAAGCGACTGCTCTCCGCCCGGAAATTCCGGTTGTTGCTCTACAATAGTGAAGATTTCAGGCTCTTTTACAACCGGTGCATCAATTACAACCGGCTCGTTAATTGTTGGTTCTGCATTTGCATCACCTTCTTGAGTTTTGGTTGAAATTTCAGCTTCTTTTATATCTTCAATTTTTACCGGCTCATCTTCTTGCTGGCGCACTTCTTCTTGTTTCTTCACAATCATTTCCACGAAACGAACTGTTGGACGCTGCGGTGGTGGCGGTGGTGGCGGAGGAGGTGGTGGTGGAGCTTTTTCATCTAATGGTGGCGGCTCCGAAAGCGTTACCACGGTTTCAACTACTTGTTCCTCTTGGCTATTCGATTTAAGAAACGACCAATCTACCTGACTTAAGAAAATAAATCCGGTGAAAAATACGACAGCCAATATAAGCCCTGTGCGAGAGTTTTTAGGCTGTACTTTTCTAAGTTGATAGGCACCGTAATCTTTATTTCTATTATCGAAAACGATATCATCAAAACTCCAATTCAAATAATCTTTTGGTGTTGCTTGCATAGCTTTTGTTACGCTTTTATTTTATGATGCACCAATACTTTTTTTTCCATAATTATTGAGCGGCAAAATTTTTCACTACTCCTCCGTTGTCAATAGCTTCAATTTCAATTGGATCCGGAGCTTGGATAGCATATATCTTGGTTCCGGTAATATCCATTTCATCTAAAATATTCACCATGTTATCGTAGCGAGCGCCTTTCAGCATTTTAATGAGTACAATAAAATCGCGCGGCTGCCCGGCTCTTTTATTTCCGGCAGGATAAACACAAGTACCGCTTTTTACCAATTCCTTTTGCTTCTTCAAAATTTCTTTGCGAATACCACCATCTCCTGCAAATGTTGTCTTTTGCAAGCCTGCCACCGATAATCCTTCGTAATACCAAACTTGGTCTAAAGTATCCAACAGAATATTCATTACCTGACAATCGGCAACATCTGTTTGCTCCTCCGGCTGCTCTACCTTTTTAGGCATGTTTAATTCCATTGCCTGAGGTTTGTTGAGTGTGGTGGTAAGCATGAAGAAGGTGATAAGAAGGAAAGCTAAGTCAACCATTGGAGTTAAATCCACACGCGTTGACATTTTCTTACTTCTTACCTTTCCGTCACCCTTGCCACTACTCGAGGTATCTATATCTGCCATAACTTAGCTTCTACTTTTTTAAATGAATTATTCTTCAGTTTTATTACCTCCGGTTGAAAGGTTGGTAATTAAATTAAAGCGATACACTTCTTTTTCTTTTAAAATTGCAATTACACGCTCTACAGTTTGGATATTGGTAAACTTATCACCTTTAATAGCTATCCTCATTTTAGGATTTGCATATCTTGCCGCCATTATCCAGTCGCCTAACTGATTATGTAAAGAATCCACAGGTATGCCGGGCATTTTCTTTTTATAGTCTGTCAGTTGTATTCCGCTCATCGCAATCACTCTTGGTATATCTTCAACCGGACCGCCTACAATTTCCATTACAGCAAATTGCTTCTTTTGGTCTTCGGTTAAATTTTTAATAGCAGGATACTTATCACCATACTTTTCTATCAAATTATTGAGCGCTTCATAGCGCATGGTGCTGGCATTGGTTGTCCAATAAACCTTTCCAATTTTATCAATAGTTATGTATATGGCATCTTCTACTTTTATGGTTGAGCGCGAAGATGGCATGTCTAACGGAACTGTTTGATCCGGATTAAACTTTGCTGTTAAGATAAAGAAAGTAAGTAGCAGGAACGACACGTCACACATGGCGGTCATATCCACTATTGTACTTTTCCTTGGAACTTTAACCTTTGGCATTGCTGAATGCTTTTTAGGTTTAAAAAATTATTTACTCTTTTTTGCGCTAGTTGCAAATGACTGTGCTATAGAAAATCCTATTTCATCAATACCGTAAGTTAATTTATCAATCATTCCGGTGAAGATGTTATAGAAAATGATAGCAAAAGCCGATGTTCCGATACCGATAGCCGTGTTAATCAAGGCTTCAGAGATACCTTCTGCCAATGCGCCAGGGTCTGGAGAACCCGAGGTGGCCATTGCCGCGAAAGCTCTAATCATACCAAGTACCGTTCCCAAAAGCGCAACTAAGGTTGCAACCGAAGCGATAGTTGCTAAGATTGGCAAGTTTTTTTCTAATGAAGGCAATTCTAATGAAGTTGCTTCTTCGATTTCTTTGCTGATAGCTAATAATTTTTTCTCTTCTTCTAATTCTGTATTAGAAGCCATTTCTTCGTATTTGGTTAAACCTGCTAATACAACGTTGGCAACTGAACCTTTTTGTTTGTTGCATTCTGCTTTTGCAGTTGCAATATCGTTAGTAGATAAAAGGTGTTTTACTTTTTGTAGGAACGCTTCCAAAGAACCAGTTCCATTAGCTTTGCGCAAAGTAATAAAACGCTCTATTGCAAAAGTGAATACAACGATTGTCATGGTCATTAAAATAGGTACGATAAAACCTCCTTTGTAAATAATTCCCAAGTAATCTCCTGGTTTTGCTTCGTGGCGAGTTTCGTCCACAAAGTGTTTAACATCGCCAAACACAAAATGGAAAATAAGTTCTGAAACAACAAGTGCAGTAATCATTACTACAGTACCCATAGGAAAACTTCCTGATTTTTGTTTTTGAGCTGTGTTAGCCTGAGCCATAACAGTATTTGTTTTTAGTTACTAAATGAATTTTTTAAATTAGGAGTGCCAAAACTATTTGTTTTTGCGACACTACCAAATTTTTTCAGCAATCAGGCTTTTGGGTTTTGCTTTTGTTTCTTAAAATGTATTGTCGTTTAGTGCTTTGCCAAATTAATTTCAGCATTAAATTTATTCAGACACATTTTTTTAATTTTCATATAAACCAACCTAATTTTCAGCAAGAAAAAAGCAATTGTTTATTCAACTATTAAACTTCAGAGAAATTGAAATTTACTTGAAGAGTCTCTTCTTTACTTAGTCTTTCGTGCTTGTAATTTTATAGCGTAAAAAAAATCTTAAACACACTTCGCACAATTACTATTCTAATAATGTAAATGGTTTTGCAACTTCGCGCCCCAAGCAAAAAGATGGTTTTACTCATAGATAATTATGATTCGTTTACCTACATGCTGCGCGATTACATTTTGCAGTGTGGCGAAACTTGTTTAGTAATTCGCAACGATGAAAAATCTTTGAGTGAAATATCTGAACTGTCATTCAGCAGCATCGTTATTTCTGCAGGGCCCAAAACGCCTGATAATGCCGGAATTACTTTGCCGCTTATTGAAAAGCTTCACACCATAGTTCCAATTTTAGGCATTTGTTTAGGACATCAAGCTCTAGGCTCTTTTTTTGGTATGAAGTTGAAAAGAGCAGCAGCACCAACACACGGAAAAACTTCTTTAATCACAACTAATTCCGAGCATTTTTTATTCAAAAATTTGCCCGAAACTTTTGAAGTGATGCGCTATCATTCGCTTATTTTAGAAGCAGAGAAAACAAGCCCAATGGAAACAATTGCACAAACTCAACAGAATGAAATTATGGCAATTGCACATCCAAAATTTCCGCTTGCAGGCTTGCAGTTTCACCCTGAATCTATTTTAACCGTTCACGGATTGCAGATACTTAAAAACTGGTTTGGGCACATCAAAAGATAATACATCAAGCGGAGTTATTTTTCCGCTTTAGTTGATGTATTTTGCACGTTGATGAAAATGAGATTTTCATTTACTAAAAACTTGGAAGGCGAAGCAAGTTTCATCTTTAATGTTTGCTCTTCGTTGGTACATTCAATTCTTTGGTTTTTACCATTTCCTGTTTGAATAAAAACAGGCATTTTAAAATTTGGAACATCTGTTTGCCAGCGATATTTCAGTTCATATTCTTTGCCTTTCGCTTTCTTTAAAGTGTAAACAAAAGTTGGTATTGCTGCATATCTGAAATACTGATTAAACATAGCGGTGAAATCGTATCCGGTATATTTATTGATGTGTGCCAGCAATTCGTTTGCATCAACATTTTTAATTTTAAAAGTAGTATCGCTAATGTTCTTAATTAAACTCCACCATAAATTATCGTTGCCCAAAACGCTTCTAAAAGTATTTAGAATTAAACTGCCTTTAGAATACATGTCTTTGTCGCCTTCTTGGTTCACGCCATAAGGTCCAATAATTGGTGAGCGATTTCCAACCGTATTTTTCTTTGCGTTAATATAGCGTAAGGCTGTTTTGTAATCGTGCAAACATTCTACATAAATAGATTCGGTATAGGTGCAAAAACTTTCGTGAATCCACATGTCTGCAAGATCTTTGCAGCTCACGCTGTTTCCCCACCACTCATGCCCACTTTCGTGAATAATAATGTAATCAAATAGCACCCCAATTTTCGAAAAATCAATTCCTGCGTAGCCATTTTTATAGCCGTTTCCATAGGCAATGGCACTTTGGTGTTCCATGCCCAAATAAGGAACTTCTATCAACTTGTAACCATCGCGCATAAATGGATATTTGCCCAAATATTTTTCGTAACATTTGAGCATTGGTTTCACTTGCTTAAACTGCTCTTTTGCCTTATCGAGATTATACTTCAGCACATAGTAATTAAGTTTTAATTTTTCGCCATCGCTGTAGGTAAATTCATCTTCAAAATGAGCGTAGTTGCCTAAGTTGAGCGAAACATTGTAGGTGTTTATCGGATAGCTCACAAACCATTTCCATTGCTGTGTTCCATCTTCATTTTTCTCCACGCCTTCATATTGCCCATTGCTCACAGCGGTTAAATTTTGTGGACATGTAATGCTAATGCGCATACTATCCGGCTCATCGCCCAAATAATCTTTGCATGGATACCACAAACTTGCACCAATTCCTTGCACCGAAGTAGCGATAAAAGGTGTTCCTTCTTCATCGTACTTCCAAGTGAAACCACCGTCCCAAGGCGCATTGCGCGCCACTTTCGGGTAGCCGTGAAAATAAACTTCTAAACTTCCTTCGCTTCCGCGAGCTTGTGTTAGTTCTTTTCTTGTGTAAACAAAAACCGCATCACATTCGCGCTTGTACGGAACTACAACGCCTTTGTACTCAATTTTATCAATCACCATATTGCTGAAAAAATCTATCTGCATCACATCAAAAGTTTGCAGCGCTTTGTAGTAAATTTTGTTTACTCCCGAAATGGCTTGTTTTGCAGTGTCTATCGTTACGCTTAAATCGTAGTAAGTAACATCGTAGCATGTTCGCTCATCACGCAAGCTGCCGCGCAAAGTGTCGCAGCGGGTAAAGCCTTTTGCTTGCCTCCCATTGCCAATGGCAAACGATTGAAAACAAAAATTAAAACAAAAAAAAGTTAGCAAAGTTATTTTCAGAAACAAATTCATTCATTTAGCATTTTGTGAGAAGGTAAACGTCTTTAAACACGCTTGTAAAAATCTATTTTGTAACGATTATTTCAAATTCTAACTTAAATATAATAAATGAAGTTTGTAGTTGCTATTGTAATTGTGCTGCTTATTGAATATTACGGATATGTGGCTTTTCGAGGAATATTTTCTAAAACACCTGCGGTGCAAAGAATTGCCATCATTTTTTATATCGTACTCACGCTGCTGTTGTGGATTTATTTTATTTCGTTTAGAACCTTAGGAATCAACGATGTTTCCAGAGAATTGAAAACAGTGATGGCAACGCTTTTTATCAGTTTTAGCGTGGCAAAATTGGTGGCTGCCCTCTTTTTATTTCCTGAAGATATTGTGCGCGTGGTGCGCTGGTTTCTACAAAAATTTCAAGGTCCCAATGCCAGCATGGGAATACAATCCGGCATTTCGCGCAGTGATTTTCTGAATAAATTAGCGCTTATTGCTGCCGCAGTTCCTTTCGGCACTTTAATTTATGGGTCAATAAACAATGCCTACAATTATCGTTTCAGAAAACAAAATATTTCGTTTCCTAATTTGCCGAAATCCTTTGAAGGTTTTACAATTATACAACTCAGCGATATTCATTCCGGTTCGTTTACACGCACACATCCCATAGAAGAAGTAATTGCAAAAATAAATGCTCTAAACCCTGACTTAATACTGTTTACGGGAGACTTGGTAAACAACATTGCCGATGAGATGAAAGACTACAAACAGTTTTTTTCGCGCCTTCGTGCAAAATATGGCGTGATGAGCGTAACGGGAAATCATGATTACGGAGATTATATTCCTTGGAATAGCATTGAAGAAAAACAAGATAACTTTAAGCGCTTGCTAAACACACATAAAGAAATGGGTTGGGATATTTTAATGAACGAGCACAGAATTATTGAAAAAGATGGCGAAAAAATTGCAGTGCTTGGAATAGAAAACTGGGGAGCAAAAATGCACTTTCCAAAATACGGAAAAATGGAATTGGCGTATGCCGGAACTGAAAATATTCCTTTTAAAATTTTATTGAGCCACGACCCTTCGCATTGGGACGTGCAAGTACGCCCCGAATATCCTGACGTTGATTTAATGCTTAGCGGACACACGCACGGTTTCCAATTTGGGATAGAAAATAAATACATAAAATGGAGTCCCTCGCAGTGGGCTTACAAGCAATGGGCGGGGCTTTACCAAGAAGGTGCACAATATCTTTACGTAAACCGAGGATTTGGCTTTTTGGGCTATCCGGGCAGGGTTGGTATTTTACCTGAAATAACGGTTATTAAATTGCAACGAACTTAATGTTTTTGGCTTTGTGAAGTGCGGGTTTAGGAGGCACTACTCTGTCCGCTTAGGGTAAATGTATGAAAGTGCAGTAAATAAGCTAAAAGCGCACATCGAAATTGTTGAAGAGAAGTTCATTATCGGTATATGGTTTAATTGATTTGTCGCTGTTTTGCCAAATAAATACTTCATCATTATGATTTGTTTTTTTATAGCGTCTAAATTTTGCTGAATAATTGAATTCACTCCTGTCAAAACCAAGTTCATATTCAAGTGGATTTATCTTCACAAGTTAGCGTTTTAAAATTATTGCTTCACAGTAGCCTTTTGCCGCGTTTAAAGTTATCTTTTGTGTGGTTGTGCCATCCCAAACTTCGATAGCAGCGGTGTTTGGTGGTATTATGCCTTCATTGTCCGCATAAAGAATTAGATAATTCTGCATGTTAGAAACTGTTACTTTTAGCGATAGCGGGTGTTCGGAAACTTCAAAGCCACGTAGAACCCATTCTCCATTAAGATTTAGTGAAATGATGTCGCCATCGGATCGTTGTGGGTCGCTGGCTTTTATAGTAATATCTGGCGAAGCAATGTTTATTGTTTTAGTGTAGTTAATTTTTCTGCCGTTGATTTCTTCAGGAATTTTTGTGGTTCGCTTGTAGGCAATTTCAAACAAAAAATCGTTTTGATTTGGAGAGGCGATGAAATGAATCATATTGTTTTGGGCAGTCCAGTTCCCTTTTCGGTTGCTTTTGTAATAAAGCACTTCAAATGATTCGGGTAGCAGCCAGGCATAGCTAAGGCTGTTTATTCCATTAGCCTTATCGGTTGCTATTCCAAAATGATTGCCCATATATTTTTTACGGTCAGTGGGTTTGTAAATGAAAGTGTCGTTTTGGATAGTGATTAAATTTGATAAATCATTTTGCTGAATATAGGAGTAGCCTCCAGGAGGGAAATGATAGATGATGGTGCTGTCTTTCTTGTTTTCAGAAATACTATCGGGTGGAGGAAAAACGTAGCTCAGGTTGTTTAGTGGCAACTGAAAGTGATGATTTATTTTTGTAAAGCTGGTTGTCTTGCTTGTACTAAAGCAATCTGCGGTAACTCCATCGGGGTGAAGAAAATAAATTACTTGCTCGTAATCATTTTTTGAAAGTTGGTCAATCTTTTGTTTCAAAACTTTCTCTAAGGTTTGGGTTACCACTTTCATATCTACCATCTGTGCACAAGCATTGCAGGAAAATATACCAATGAGAACTATTAAAAATAGGCGTTTAATGGGTTTGCTTCTCACTGGGCGTAGGCTGTGCCTACGTCTAAACAAGAATAATGCTTTTAGCGTTATCACTCTTAAATTAAGCACTTCTATTCTTTGTTCATTGTTTTAAAAATTATCTTTTGTAGCCACAGCCCACGTCTAGACGAGTTATTAAATTGCAACGAACTTAACTGCAAAATTTACGCATCTAACTCACCGGCAATTACGTTAAGCGAGCTTAATATTAAAATAGCATCGCTTAAATAGCCACCTTTAATCATTTCGGTGTATGCTTGGTAATAAATAAAGCATGGTCTGCGGAAATGTAAGCGGTATGGAACACGACTTCCATCAGAAATTAGATAGAAACCTAATTCGCCATTTCCACCTTCTACAGAATGATATACTTCACCAACCGGAACAGGAATTTCGCCCATCACAATTTTGAAGTGATAAATTAAGGCTTCCATGTTATTGTAAACCCACTCTTTTGGAGGCAAATAGTAATCCGGCACATCAGCATGAATAGCGCCTTCTGGCAAACCTGCTAATGCTTGTTCTATTATTTTTAAACTCTCCCACATTTCGGTGTTGCGCACGCAAAAACGGTCGTAAGTATCACCACTTTGCCCAACCGGAATTTTGAAATCAAAATCTTGGTAACTGCTGTATGGTGTAGCCACGCGCACATCGTAATCTATTCCCGCTGCCCGTAAGTTTGGCCCTGTAAAACCATAGCTCATTGCTTTTTCTGCACTTATTCCGCCTACGTTTATGGTTCTATCCATAAAAATTCTTCCACGAGTAGAAAGGTCTTCAAATTCGCGTAAGCCAATTTTAAATTCCTTGATAAATTTTTTCAACTTGCGAAAACCTACGGCACTCAAATCGCGCTCCAAACCGCCAATACGACCCATGTTTGTGGTTAATCGTGCTCCGCAAAGCTCTTCGTAAATTTCGTATATTTTTTCGCGGTATTGGAACAAATATAAAAACGGAGTAAACGCCCCTGCATCGAAAACTAAAATTGAATTACAAATAATGTGGTCGGCAATGCGCGCCAATTCCATCATAATAACACGCAAATATTGTGCGCGTTTAGGAACTTCAACTCCCAGCAATTTTTCTACCGTGAGCCAATAGCCAAAGTTGTTGATAGGCGATGAACAATAGTTCATTCTATCGGTTAAAACGTTAATTTGGTAGAATGGGCGGTTCTCTGAAATTTTTTCAAATGCGCGGTGGATATAGCCCAAAGTTTGTTCGGCATCTACAATTTTTTCACCATCCATCAACAACACGTTTTGAAAAATTCCGTGTGTTGCCGGGTGTGTGGGTCCTAAGTTTAATATGCTTAGTTCACTGCCGTCTTCTTTTTTTCTTTGACGAATCAGCTCGGCATATTTTTCTTCAATAGTTACCGGTTTGTTCGTTTGGCTCATGTTCTCAAATATTTCTGTTTGCAATTATTGTTTCTGTTTGTGCGCGTTGTTCTTAAAAAAATAAATTTTTAATAAACGCTTAGCCGAGGTTGTTCTCTTCCAAAATAGCGGTCGTCTTTATCAGTTCTGCCTTGGTCTTCTAATGGGAACTCTTTTCTTTGCGGAAAAGAAACCATTTCGTCCATATTCATAATGCGCCTTAAATCCGGATGACCTTTAAAAACAATTCCGTAAAAATCATAGGTTTCTCTTTCTTGCCAATTTGCTTCGTTGAACAATGGTGTTGCGCTTTCTACTTCAGGTTTTTCACCGTTTAAAAATGCTTTAAAGCGAATGCGCACATTAGCAACCCAGTTGTGCATGTGATAAACCGCTGCAAACTGTCTTTCCACTTCGTTATCTGGATAGTGTACTCCGCATAAATCGGTAAGGAAGGTAAACCCCATTTCTTTATCATCGCGAAGCCATTGCATCACTTCAAGCATTTTATCGCGTTGCACTTCAAAAGTGAGCATTCCCCACGGTTCTTCAAAAGCGCTTACTACTTCACCAAATTTTTCGGTGAGTTTTTGTTGTATAGTTTCGTTCGTTAATTGCATTTGCGATTTTCTTTTAGTTTACAACAATGCCATAGCTTGCCAAAAGCGCTTTGTATTCCGGAGAGTTTCTTCTGCGCATTGGCTCGTTTTTTACTAATTCTTGAAGCTTCATTACTCCATCTAAAATTTGCTCCGGTCGCGGTGGGCAGCCCGGCACATATACATCAACCGGAATAACCTTATCAATTCCTTGTAACACAGAATAGGTATCGAAAACGCCTCCGCTGGTGGCACATGCGCCAACAGCAATTACCCAGCGCGGCTCAGCCATTTGTTCATAAACTTGGCGCAACACGGGACCCATTTTTTTAGCTATCGTTCCCATTACCATTAGCATATCTGCCTGGCGAGGAGAAAACGATGGGCGCTCGCTTCCAAAGCGCGCCAAATCGTATGTTGAAGCCATTGTTGCCATAAAAGCAATACCACAACAAGATGTAGCGAAAGGCAATGGCCACAAGCTTTTGCTACGTGCCAAGCCAATTACTTTGTCTAACTGTGTTAGTTGATAACCTTCTCCGTTTATTACCGGTGCTTGAACAATATTACTCATCTCTTTTATTCAATTTTTTGTTGTAGTGAAATCACAAAATTTAATGTATTACCAACCTTGCAATTTCTATAAATTTATTCCCACTCTAAAGCTTTCTTTTTAATGATGTAGTACAAGCCTATCAACAACATGCCCATAAACAAAATCATCTTCAACATGCCGTCCATTCCCATTTCGCGGAAGTTTACTGCCCATGGATAAAGAAAAATAACCTCCACATCGAACAACACAAACAAGATGGCAACCAAAAAATATTTTACTGAAAAAGGCAAACGCGCATTGCCATGTATTTCAATACCGCACTCAAAGTTAGCATCTTTGGTTTTAGAACTGCGGTGTGGTCCGATAAAATGTGAAATTAAAATTGTAGCCCCAACAAAACCCGCAGCAAAAACAAACTGCATTAAAATTGGGACATAACCTACTACTGAATTTTCCATATTAAAACTTAATAAAATCGCTCAAAAATACTTAATCGGCATCAATTATGATACAATATTTACTCTAAAAAAATTTTTTGAGAAAAGTTTTTAAAATTCCTTGTTGCTTTCAGCTTGTTTAAGCCGCTAAATAGTTTACTTTTCTTGTTTTTTCGCCCATTAAAAAGCAATCTTCATCAGCATTTCGCAGTAGCTGTTTTTAAAACTATTCATTCACCTAAAACAAGTTTACAAAAGCAAACATTCAAAAACATAATTCCTACCTTTATGGTGTGAACCATCTTTTGTCTTTTATTGCTTTTATTGAATTTGAAAAACGCTATTCACCCAATACCATTTTGGCATATCGAAACGATATTGAGCAATTTACCGTTTTTTTAGACCAGTTTAAAACTCCACTCGAAGCCGTTTCGCACTTTCATATTCGCAATTGGATGGTTTCTTTAATGAAAGATGGCGACACCGCGCGCAGCGTAAACCGAAAAGTTTCTTCACTAAAATCTTTCTATAAATTTTTACTGCGCAAAGGTGTAATTCAAAACAACCCAACCGCAAAAGTAATTACGCCAAAAGTAGGCAAAAAATTACCTGTATTTGTTGAAGAAAACAGCATGGAAAAATTGCTGAATAAAGTTGAGTTTGCAGATGATATTTTCGGCAAGCGCGACAAACTGATAATAGAACTGCTTTACGCTACCGGCATGAGGCGCAGTGAACTTAGAAACATAAAAGATGCCGATTTAGATTCGTGGAACAGCCAAATAAAAGTGCTTGGCAAAGGCAGCAAAGAACGGCTAATTCCGCTTCACCCAAGCATGGTTCAAAAAATTCAAAAATTTATTGAAGAAAGAAAAATAGAACTGCCGGAATACCAATTTCCTTTCCTCTTTTTCGGTAAAAAATTACAGCCAATTAAAGACCACGAAATTTATACTGTGGTGAAACAAAACTTATCTGCCGTTACCACTTTGGAAAAGAAAAGCCCACACGTTTTGCGACATTCTTTTGCCACACATTTGCTAAACGAAGGCGCAGAAATAAATGCTATTAAAGAAATTTTAGGACACGCCAACCTCGCAGCCACACAAGTTTACACGCACAACACGATTGAAAAACTAAAAAGTGTTCACAAGCAAGCGCACCCACGAGCATAAAGGCAAAAATTAAACTTGGTGCTTTAGTACAAATCCAACGTTTCAAAATAAAATTTTCATTACCATGAAAACATCCTTATTTTCAACCTCAATTATGAAACAGATACTTACCTTGCTGGTGGTGTTTTTTGCATATACTGCCTATTCACAAAATACAGAGGCACTAATTTCTGGATTAAAAAACGGTAGTGCTGCTGCTGTTGCCAAGCATTTTGAAGCAAACATTGAATTAACTTTAGGCAAAAATTCTTCAGCCTACAGCAAGCAACAAGCAGAAGCCGTGTTGCGCAATTATTTCACCAAAAATAGTGTGAAAGGCTTTGAATTAAAACACCAAGGAACTTCTCCCGAAGGTTCAAAATATTTAGTAGGAACTTTGCAAACGGCAAACGGAAATTTCAATACTTATGCGTATGGAAAAGCCGCCAACGGAATGTTTTTAGTTCGCGAGTTACGTATAGAAGAATAGCAAAATTTATGACCGGATTTCAGAATCTTATCCAATTAGCATTAGACGAAGACATTATTGACCCACACGGAATAATTCCGGCTGGCGACCACACTTCGCTGGCTGCAATACCTGGAGCAAAAGAAGGAAAAGCGCACCTTTTGGTGAAAGCCGATGGCGTGCTTGCAGGTGTAGAAGTTGCCAAAGAAGTTTGCCGTTTAGTTGATGAATCGCTCATTTTTGATGGCGTTTTAGAAGATGGCGCAAACATAAAAAGAGGCAATGTGGCTTTTAATATTTATGGCGAAGTAAAATCTATACTTAGAGCCGAAAGAGTATTGCTGAATTTTATGCAGCGAATGAGTGGCATTGCTACACACACCAAAAAATTTACCGATGCAGTAAGCCACACTTCATGCAAAATTTTAGATACTCGCAAAACAACTCCTGCGCTTCGCTATTTTGAAAAATGGGCGGTGCGCATCGGTGGCGGGCACAACCACCGCAATGGATTGTACGATATGATTATGTTGAAGGATAACCACATAGATTTTTGTGGCGGAATTGAAAATGCCATTGATGCCGTTTCGCGCTACCAACAAGCTAAGGGTTTAAACCTAAAAGTAGAAATTGAAGTAAGAAGCTTGGAAGAGGTGAAACAAGTGCTTGCAAAAGAAGGTGTTCACCGAATTATGTTCGATAATTTTTCGGCTAAAGAAGCAGCAGAAGCCGTAAAAATGGTAAATGGTAAATTTGAAACAGAAATAAGCGGAGGCGTTACTTTAGAAACGATAAAACCTTATGCAGAAACAGGGGTAGATTATATTTCGGTTGGTGCAATTACACACTCCAGCATTGCTTTAGATTTAAGTTTAAAGGCATTTTAAAAATACGGTGAGTTGTAAGCCGTGAATTCAGAAACAATTTTATTTTCACTTGTGTGAAAAAAATCGGATTGCTTTCAGATACACATGGCTTTTTAGATAGGCGCGTGTTTGAGTTTTTTAGCGATGTGGACGAAGTTTGGCACGCTGGTGATGTGGGCGGCATTGAACTCTTAGATGAACTGAAAAAATTTAAACCTCTTCGCGCTGTTTATGGAAATATAGATGATATGCGTTTACGCACAGAATATCCTGAAGACAATCGTTTTATGCTTGAAGGTTTTGATGTTTGGATAACACATATTGGCGGCTATCCGGAACACTACAGTTCGCGTGTAAGAAATATTTTACAAGCAAAACCTCCCGATATTTTTGTTTGCGGACATTCGCATATTCTGCGCGTGATGCGCGATGTAAAATATCGCAATATGCTCTGCTTAAATCCGGGTGCTGCGGGTGTTCATGGGTTTCATAAAATAAAAACCATGTTGCGCTTTACACTTGATAATAAAAAAGTAACAAGCATGGAAGCAATTGAGCTGGGCAAGCGTGGCGAAATTTTAGAATAATCACACCGCACTTTTTAGAATTGTTTCAACTACTGAAGGGTCAATTAGTGTAGAAATATCGCCCAAATTAGAAGTGTCGCCTTCGGCAATTTTCCGCAAAATTCTGCGCATAATTTTTCCACTTCGTGTTTTAGGCAAACCAGGCACAATCTGTATTTTATCAGGTCGTGCAAAAGCACCTATTCTTTCGTTCACGGTGTGTTTAATTTCCTTTACTAAAGTTTCAGTATCTGTTACATCGCTATTGCAAATTACAAAAGCGTATAAACCTTGCCCTTTAATATCGTGCGGGAAACCCACCACCGCGCTTTCTACCACCAAATCGTTGCTATTGATGGCTTCTTCCACTTCGCCTGTGCCGATGCGGTGTCCACTCACGTTTATCACATCATCTACTCTTCCGGTAATTCTGTAGTATCCGTTTTCATCGCGCTTAGCACCATCTCCAGAGAAATACAAATTCGGATAAGTAGAAAAATAAGTTTGCTTGTAACGCTCGTGGTTTCCGTAAAGTGTACGTGCCATTCCGGGCCAAGGGAATTTCATACATAAGCGGCCTTCGGCAGGATTGCCAACCACTTCTTTTCCATTTTCATCAACTAAAATTGGTTGAACGCCCGGCAATGGAAGTGTGGCAAATGCAGGCTTTAAAGGTGTAACGGTTGCTATGGGAGAAATTAAAATTCCACCTGTTTCAGTTTGCCACCAAGTGTCCACAATGGGGCAATTTTTCTTTCCGGCATTTTCAAAATACCAATGCCACGCTTCTTCGTTTATAGGTTCGCCCACGCTTCCTAAAACACGCAGTGAACTAAGGTTTTTAGCCTTAAAAATATCTGTGCCAAACATTTCTAAAGTACGAATAGCAGTTGGTGCGGTGTATAAAATATTTACCTTATGCTTATCTACAATATCCCAAAACCTTCCGTGGTCGGGATAAGTTGGAACACCTTCAAACATAAGTGTGGTGCCGCCATTTAGGAGTGGCCCGTAAATAGTGTAGCTGTGTCCTGTAATCCAACCAATATCGGCAGTACAGAAAAAAACTTCGCCATCGCGGTAATTAAAAACTTGCTTAAAAGTATAAGCCATAAACACCATGTAGCCTGCGGTAGTGTGTACTACACCTTTTGGTTTTCCGGTAGAGCCTGAAGTGTATAAAATAAAAAGAGGCGCTTCGGCTTCCATCTGTTCCGGCTCGTGTGTTGTGGCTTGTTGTGGCACCAAATCGTGCCACCAAATATCGCGGCCTTGCACAAAATTGATTGGTGTATTTGTTCGGTTAAAAACCAAGCAATGTTGAATAGATGGTGTTTGCTTTAGCGCTTCATCTGCAATGGTTTTTAATTCCACCGTTTTTTCGCCTCTGTGAAAAGCATCGGCAGTAATGAGCAATTTACATTCAGAATCGTTTATTCTATCGCGCAAACTTTCAACGGCAAAGCCTGCAAAAACGGTAGAGTGTATTGCTCCAATTCTTGCGCAGGCAAGCATGGCAATAGCACCTTCCGGAACCATCGGCATATAAATACAAACGCGGTCGCCTTTGGCAATTCCTAAACTCAGCAATGCGTTGGCACATTGGCAAACTGCTTGGTGCAGTTCGCGATAGGTAAATTTTTTAGCTGCCTCATCAGGAGAATTTGGTTCCCAAATAATAGCAGTTCGATCGCCAAATTTCTCAAGATTTCTATCAATGGCATTTGTGCAAATATTGGTTGTGCCGCCATCAAACCAGTTTATTTCCGGAGTTTCAAAATTCCAGTTTAATACCTTATCCCATTTCTTATACCACAAAAACTCTTCCGATATTTCTGCCCAAAATGCTTCCGGATTTTCTATACTTTTTTGGTATGCAGTTTTATAGGTATTAAAGTCTTTAATCTGTTCCATTTTTTCTATTTTATACTCGTGCTAAGTAATAAAATTTTAAGAAAGGAAATTGAGTTCTTTGTTACTATTAAACTATCTTAGATTTATGAAACCCCAACTCCGCCAACGATTGTTTGAGCTGTTGCAAATTGTGTACCCCAATTTATGTTTATCGTGTGGGCAATCGCTTTCGTATAAGCAAGAATTTATTTGTACTGCGTGTTTGCATTCACTGCCTTTTACCCAAAACTGGAAGCAAGAAAACAATTCAATGGAAATGCACCTGTGGGGGCGCTTTGCTTTTCACCGAGCATGTTCTCTTTTTTATTTTGTAAAGAATAGCGGAGTACAGAATTTATTACACGAACTCAAATACCGCAACCAGAAAGAGCTTGGTATTTTTTTAGGTGAAATGCTTGCGGAAAAAATGAAGGAAAGCATGAGTTGCGATTTTGATTTTGTGATTCCCGTACCGCTTCATCCACAAAAAGAAAGGCAAAGAGGTTACAACCAATCACAGCAATTTGCAGTAGGAATAGCAAAGGTTTTTAATTGTAAGGCAGATACTCAGTTTCTACACCGAAAGCATGCTACAGAAACTCAAACAAAGAAAAATTTATTTCAGCGATTGGATAATGTGGCAAGTGTTTTTGAGTTGAATAATCCGCAACTTTTAAAAGACAAAAGTGTGCTATTGGTTGATGATGTACTCACCACCGGAGCCACAATAGAAGCTTGTGCAACAACCTTAAACAAAGTCGAAAATTTGCAGTTGAGTATTGCTACGATTGCTATTGCTTAAAATGCTTACAATTTATTTACTTTACTACACAAAATTCTATCGGCAATTACCAAAGCTGCCATTGCTTCCACAATAGGCACGGCACGCGGAACCACACACGGGTCGTGCCTTCCCGTATTTGATAATTCTATTGCATTACCATTTTCATCAACACTATTTTGTTTTTGCATAATGGTTGCCACCGGCTTAAACGCAACATTAAAATAAATATCCATTCCATTGCTGATGCCGCCTTGTATGCCGCCCGAAAAATTGGTTTTTGTTTCAATTCCTTTTTCGGTTGAAATAAAAGCATCGTTGTGTTGGCTGCCTTTCATGCCGGCAGCGGCAAATCCGGATCCGTATTCAAAACCTTTTACAGCATTGATGCTTAGCATGGCTTTGGCAAGTTCTGCTTGTAGTTTATCGAAAACAGGTTCTCCAATTCCTGCCGGAGTATTTTGTATTACACAGCTTACTATTCCGCCTAAAGTATCGCCTTCGCTGCGGGCTTGTTGAATAGTGTCTATCATAAGGTTTGCTGTGTTTTCATCGGGGCAGCGAACGATGTTGTTTTCTATCGCAGAAAAATCTACTTGCTTATAATTTGCATTTAGCTTTACTTCTCCAATTTGCGAAACATAAGCAGAAACCGTAATGCCAAAATGCTTTAACAGCAACTTGGCTATTGCTCCGGCTGCTACACGTGCTGCGGTTTCGCGGGCACTGCTTCTGCCTCCTCCGCGATAATCGCGAATGCCAAATTTTTGTTGCCACGTAAAATCGGCATGAGACGGGCGAAAACTATGCTTCAAATAGTCGTAGTCTTTAGATTGTGCATCGCTGTTTTCAATAAACAAAGCAATTGGGGTTCCTAAAGAAACACCTTCAAAAACGCCACTTAAAATTTGCACTTTGTCTTCTTCTTTTCGCTGGGTTGTGATAGCCGATTGCCCGGGTTTGCGCCTGCTCATTTCTTTAGAAATAAAATCTTCATCAATAGCTAATCCTGCCGGGCAGCCGTCAATTACCACGCCAATACCGCCACCGTGGCTTTCGCCAAAAGTGGTAATCGAAAAAAGTTTACCGAAAGAGTTGGATTGCATCTGTTTGTTTTGCAGCTAAGTTATTGTTGTTTTGCTAAGTTTGCACTATGAAGAAGTTTTTGTTTCTACTAACCGTTTGCATAGTTCAATTTTCTGCCTGCAAAAAAAATACCGAAAAAGAAGAAGGTTGCAATAGCGTGTCTTTTAATATAATAAAAGAAAATGTAAATGCCCGAATAGAACTTTATGGCTCGGACTATACTTCTTTTGAAGTTGAATACGGCACAGCGGGGTTTAAATTGGGCAATGGCACCAAACAGACCGTTTTGATAACAAACCCGGTAATTGAAAATTTGACTTACGGCACTTACGATATTTATTTGCGGGTTCCTTGCTCCGGCACTTCAAATTATTCTGATTGGTCTAACCCGATTCAATTTGTTATTGATGGAACCACATCTAATTGTTCTGAACCAAGATATTTAGCTGCAACCATTAACTCAAACGGGCCTTATTGGAATTGGAGTGGTGATAATGATTACTACGATATACAATATGGACCCACAGGTTTTAAACTTGGCGAAGGCGAGTTGATTAGAACCAATCAAAGATATACCAGCGAAGCAGTACTAAGCGCTAATACCACCTACGATTTTTATGTGCGCGGAAATTGCGGCAGCGATAAGTTTAGCAAATGGGTGGGACCAAAAAGTTTTTTTGCTCCACAAAGTTACAACCCGGGTGGAGCGCAATGCCTTATGCCTACTAATCTTTATGCTTATCGCGTAAACAGTATGGAAATCAATTTTCAGTTTACAGCAAGTGGCGCTTTAAATTATGAGTATTCTTTCACAGCATCTTCCTCCAGCCCGGGTTCCATTAACTCAACAACCAACACAAGCGGAACAGTAGCCATATCAACAGGTTCAGCAAGTGTTTCTTATTTTTGGGTTCGCTCTAAATGCACAAACGGTAGTTTTACCAACTGGGCAAAAGTGCAAATACAGTAACTATACTTAAATTTTTACAGCAAATTTTTGTTGGCAGATGCCATATTCTTGTCGGTTAAAGAGTCTTAAGCCCAGATTGCGCAATAGATGTTTTTTGGGTTAATGAACACCCAATAGCAAAAAGCCCTGAAAGTTCCTTTCTCAGGGCTTTTTTTCAGAATACTGTTTTAGCAGTAGCTGCTTTTTTGTCCATTTCGTTTACTTTTTAGTGTAAACCTATTTTAGGACGAGACAGTTTTTCAATCCCCACTGCTTGCTTTACACTTTCACATTCTATTTCAAAATAAGCTGTCCAAGGCTTTCCTCTTGCTGTGTATTTATGCTCATAAAAGCCGCTATTGTGCTTTTCTAATCTCTTTGCAACCGTTTCAGTTGTGTAGCCAACATAGAATTTATTACTGCTTTCTGAATATAGAATATAAACCGAAGCCATAGAAAAAGAAGTTTGGAGTTTAAAATGAAAACGCTCAAACCATTGCTGTTCAACGATTTGAGCGCTCTGCTTGCTCCCCCTCTTGGGCTCGAACCAAGGACCCCAAGATTAACAGTCTTGTGCTCTAACCAGCTGAGCTAAGGAGGAATTTCCTTTTTGGAGGTGCAAATGTATAATTCTTCAATAAATCTCACAATCTTAGCGCCCGAAAATTTTTAAATAATATAAAATGAGTTTATTAACTGTTGGTACCGTTGCCTTTGATGCTATTGAAACCCCCTTTGGAAAAACCGATAAAATTGTTGGCGGAGCCGCTACCTACATAGCTTGGGGCGCTTCTTTCTTTTCTAAAAAAGTAAATATTGTTTCTGTAATTGGCGATGATTTTGACATGAAAGAATTAGAACTTTTACAAAACCGCGGAGTAGATATTTCTGGAATTGAGATTAAAAACGGCAAAAAAAGTTTCTTCTGGAGCGGAAAATATCATTTAGATATGAATACACGCGATACACTTATTACAGATTTAAACGTGTTATTGGAATTTAACCCAATTATTCCTGAAAGTTACCAAAGTAGCGATATTGTTTTATTGGGAAACATTGACCCGAATTTGCAACTTAAAGTTTTAAACCAATTGCAAAACCGCCCTAAGTTGATCATTCTCGATACCATGAACTTTTGGATGACACCAACTTACAAGCCACAGTTAATGGAAGTGCTTAAAAAAATAGATGTGCTTACCATAAACGATGCAGAGGCAAGAGAACTTTCGGGCGAATATTCGTTGGTGAAAGCTGCAAAAGCTATATTAACTATGGGTCCAAAATATTTGGTGATAAAAAAAGGTGAACACGGTGCACTTTTATTCTACGAAAACAACGTGTTTTTTGCACCAGCTCTACCGCTTGAAGATGTTTTTGACCCAACCGGAGCGGGTGATACTTTTGCCGGTGGTTTTGCCGGGTATTTAGATAAAAGCCGCGATATTAGTTTCAATAATATGAAGCGCGCCATTATTTATGGTTCGGCAATGGCTTCTTTTTGTGTAGAAGAATTTGGCACTGAAAAACTAAAAACGCTTTCACATTCTGCTATTGAAGAAAGAGTGAAAAGCTTTGTTGAACTCGTTCAGTTCGATATAGTTTTAGAAGACTAATTACTTACTGCTTTTTTCTTTTCAACAAAAAATAGCTGGAAGTATTTGAATTGTTTGGCGGTGTAAACTGAACCACTTCCCAATTATTTTCGGCTATCCATTTTAGCGCGGGCGAAGCATTGTCGTAATCGCGCGCCCACTTGCCATATTCAGCCGTTGAACCTTCAAAAACTACGTCAATTTTATCTGCCGAACTTAATTCCATTACACAACGTGAGCCAGAAAGTAAATAAGAGCGCAAAACGGCATATTCATTTTTCTCTTGTGCCGAAATACTTCCTGCCAAAATGCAAAATGTGAATGCTAAAAAAAGATGTTTCATTTTATTGAACTTAAAATAGTTTGCCAAACTAAAAACAATATCCTTGAATAAAAATTGTGTAACTAAATTTCTTTTTCAATTTTAGTTGTTGAATGAAACGCTTTTTTTCAAGTTTAGGATTTGCCATCGAAGGTTTGCAAACGGCTTTTAGCCAGCAAGCCAACTTGCGCATACACTTGATTGTTTTTGCGCTTGCTCTTTTTTTCGCTTGGCTTTTTGGCGTTTCTTTTACTGAATGGTTAATCATCATTGTAGTTTCCGGTTTGGTGTTTTCTGCCGAGTTACTTAATTCAGCCATAGAAAAAGTAGTTGATTTGGCTTCACCCGAAATTCACCCATTAGCAAAGCAGGCAAAAGATATTGCAGCTGCCGGAGTTTTAGTTACTGCCTTTGCTGCAGTAGTTGTTGGAGTGCTGATTTATGGTAAATATTTCCTTCAATTTCTAAGCGACTTTTTGTAGCGCTTTACTTTTAAAATTTTCATCTCTGTTTTATATTTTAAATTGCATTTGATACAGTTTGTAATTGTATTATTGCAGAAAATTGAAAAGTTGCCGTATCTTTCCAATCGGCAATAAATTATTTTAAAAATGTTCCAATTTCCCGATAAAATGTTGCGTGTTTTTCGCGATGAACAGCACCAAGAAAGTTTTGAAAAAGACGGTTTTGTAATTCTTCCATTTTACACACCCGAAGAAATTAAAACATTAGAAGAAGTTTATCATCGCTTGCATCCTGTTGATGAAAAAGGATTTTTCCCAAGCACTTTTTCGCAAAATAAAGATTACCGCCACCAAGCTGATACTGAAATTCGTAGAGTCGGAAAACGCAGTGTAGAAAAATACTGCATGGACATAAAAGAAGTGTTTGGCGCTTTTATTGTGAAAAGCCCTGGAGCAGATAGCGGCATGTGCGTTCACCAAGATATGAGTTTGGTTGATGAAAGCCGCTTTACGGGAATAAATATTTGGGTTCCATTGGTAGATTTAACCATAGAAAATGGTGCAATATTTGTGTTGCCCAAAAGCCATCGCCTCTTTCCAACTTATCGTGGCAGCAGCATTCCGGAGTTTTTTTCGCCCGTGATGAATGATATTATTGATTATCTGCAACCCGTTTTAGTAAAAGCCGGAGAAGCAGTTTTTTTCGACCAAAGCATTATTCATTTTTCACCTCCAAATTATTCAAATAATATTCGCATTGTAACCAACACTTACATTACACACCAAACTACCGAATACAGAACCTTTTATTGGAACAAAGAGCAACATGGCAATCAACATTTAGAAGCCTTTGCACAAGACAATAATTTTATGACCAACTTTGAGCAGTTTGGCGATAATATTCGCGACAGACCTAAGGTTGGCAAGTCGCTCGGCTTGTTAGAATACAATTTCCCAAGTATTGATAAAGCCTTTTTAGAGCAGAATTTTCCAAAATCAAATGCGCGAAAACTTATTGCCGATGCTTTACCAAAACAAAAAGAAAATAAAGTACAGCACACGGCAGGAAGCACACAGACAACTACGCTTTTCCAAAAGTTTAGAAACCTATTTGAAAGGGTTTAAATAAAGTATTTTAAGAAGAACGCTGAAATTGACAGCGAAATTTGTGTATTTTCGCACCCTCCAAGAAAAATGAGAAAGCGCGAAGAAAATAACAATAGCAAACGCAACGCCCCAAAAGCACCTTTGCCTTTCGAGAAATTCCGAAAGCAAAAGCCTGTAGAATCTCCTTTGGAGCAAGCGGTGAGCAGAGCAGTAAAAGCCAAAATAAAATCGTTTAAAAAAGGCGAAGAAGAAATTCTTCAAAACCGCCAAGAAAGAGAGCGCAAGAGATTATACAAAACTGATTCTCCTGAGCCGGTTGCAGATACCAACATGCGCCTGAATAAATTTTTGGCACATGCCGGAGTAGCTTCGCGCAGAAAAGCTGATGAGCTAATACAAACCGGAAAGGTTTCGGTAAATGGCAAAGTAGTTTTTGAAATGGGACATCGCTTAAACCAAGGCGATAAAGTTCATTTTGAAGGCAAGTTGCTAAACCCTGAACCTAAAGTGTATGTGCTTTTAAACAAGCCTAAAGATTATATCACCACCGTGAGCGATGAGCGCGACCGTAAAACTGTAATGGATTTGCTGGAAGGTGTAAACGAAAAATTGAAAGACGGCAAAAAAGTGCGCCTTTATCCGGTTGGGCGCTTGGATAGAAACACCACCGGAGTGCTGTTGTTTACAAACGATGGCGAACTTGCGCAGCAACTTATTCACCCATCATCGGAAGTGCGCAAAGTGTATCACGTTTTCTTAAATAAAAATCTAAAAAGTGCCGACCTTGAGAAAATTGCTGAAGGCGGTGTGGTTTTAGAAGATGGCATTGCAGAAGTTGATGAAATTGCCCTTCCAAACCCAAAAAACAAAGCAGAAATTGGCATAGAAATTCACAGCGGAAAAAACCGTATTGTACGCAGAATTTTTGAATCGCTCGGTTATGAAGTTGAAAAGCTTGACCGTGTGTTTTTTGCAGGCTTAACCAAGAAAGATTTACCGCGCGGACGCTGGCGTTTTCTCTCTGAAGAAGAAGTGCGTATGTTGCGCCATTTCACCAAAGGAACAGTGAAACCAGAAGGCACGCCAAAGAAAAAACCACGAAAAAGATTTATTAAGAAATAATTATTCGTTTGGTTTTCTTTTAATTGTAGCCAAACCTGCCACCACAAGCAATGTAAGCACCACAGGCAAAAGCATTACCAACATTCCTACAGAAATTTTCTTTTTTCCTGTTGCGGGATCGTAAGTAAAGCACGAAAAAAGCATGTTTTTTCGCGGTAGCGGATAAGACAACACAAACTCACTGTTTATCTCTTTAATAAGTGAACGGAAATCGGAAGAGGCTCGCAGGCCATTCAGTTTTTTCACAATGTAGCCATTGCCATTCACTCCAACCACTAATGCCTCATGGTCGAATTGCTGTGAAGTGCTATCCCAAACAGGATTAAAACCAACTGAGGCATTAAGTGCCTCAATTCTATCTGTGGTTGCAAAAATCCATTGTTTGTCTTCGTCAAGGTTATAGCGCTTTGCAAGCTGCAACATGCCTGAAATACTATCGGAAGAGTCAAAACTCAGCACTAAAACTTTATACTTTTCGTTGGTTTGCTGCTGGCGAATATTTTCTTTCACATTGCTTAAAAGCGGGCTACAAATTCCGGTACACCGCGTAAAAACAAGTACTAAAATAATAGGCGATTTATCATATAAATCTGATAGACTAATTTCTCCTTCGGCAGTTGCAATTTCTATATTCGCAATAGGCTTAAATAGCTTTTCTTCTTCGGAGAAACTATATAAGCCATTTGTGTTGCACAATACCACATTAGAAAAAACAACTAATGCGATGAAGAAGAAAAAACTTTTGCGCATTTTTTTAATACATCAAACAATACCAACAAAACGCCAACTAAATAAATACAGGCAAACCACGCAGCAGCAGACGCAAGTGCCGTGCCCGATGAAAGCTCGCTCGGATACATTGCAAACCTGCGAGGAACAGAGTACGCACCTGCCCAATAAAACATCAGCACAAAGCCAAAGCCGCCAACCATAAGCAACGGCATCACAAGTTTATTGTATTTTTGTAGGTCGTTATTATCAGAAAATTCGTTTGCCACCCACACAAAAAATGCCAGGCTAAAAAGAACGTTTCCCATTACATTATAGGTATGAAAGTGTGCCGGAACCCAAAGTGTGTTGTGTAAAATAATATTGTTTGAAATAGTGGCATCAATAACAGCTCCGATACCGCCAATTATCCAGCCCATTAAGCCGATAAAAAACAATAAATTAACCAACGACCATTTTATTTTATTGTTGTAAAGCAAAGTTACAATACTAATAATGGTAACAACCACCGAAGGTATTGTGGCAAAATACGAAGCTATTTGCCCAAAAATTTGAAAGCCTTTGGGCTGTACAAAATCCATGTATAAATGGTGAAAAAAGGCACCGAGAATAAATATAATAGCACAGTTCCAACCTAAGGCTACATACCAAGTAGTTTTAAATTTCGGGCGACCACTTACTTCAGGTAAAAGTTCATACAAAGTGGCCAAGCCTAAATACAGAGCTTCGTTGGCAATTGTGTGCCCAAAAAAGAAAGTAAGGTTTTTTATTAAAAGCGGATCATTTACAAATTTTCCGGCAGAATAATATTCGGCAAGCAACAATGCTAAAAGTATTATTGCCGCAATAAAGCACACAACCATACCCAAAAGAGAAACCATGCTAATTAAAACCAATGGAGGTGTTTCTACCGAAGGTGATTTTTTTGAAATGTGCTGTATGGCAAAGGATTGGCGCAAAGAATACTTTTTTAATATTTGAACCATTGAGCCCAATGTCCAAATAAACCATGAAACACTAAGCACCATTAAGCTCCAAAGAAACATTGGTGTTGCCCAAGTTTCCCATGCAATATGAAATGGCAGAGGATAAAGAAATGTCCAACCGGCATGGAACTTACCAATAAACGTAGAAGCCCAAAGCATAAGAATTGAAATAACCGTGAAAACAAGCGCAAACACATTAAGCGATGTAGAAACTTTAATATATCGTGCGAGTAAGTAGTTTACCGCAACTATACCTGCGGCTGCCCAAATGCCAATCATGGTAACGCCATGCGTGGTCATGAGTAAATAAAACTCTATTGGCGAAACACTAATTGTTTTTCCTTGCGTAAAGCGCATGGTAATACCCATAAGAATTGCCAATACAAACAAAATGAGTATAGTGTAAATCCAAACTGCTGTAATTTTTTTTAATGATAGCGAAGCCATAATTTTTTCTATTTAACGGTGAATGATGATCTCATAACTGCATGTCCACTTCCACAAAATTCTAAACACAGAATATTGTATTTGCCGGGTTCTGTAAATTTCCAGCGCAGCCGGTTTACATAGCCCGGCATTGCTTGTGTTTGAATTAGTAATTCTGCTTTGCTGTTGTAAATTCCAAAACCATGCGTAACATCAACACTTGTAACTCTAAATTCTACAGGTTCGTTTAGAGGGAGCTCTACATCGGTTTCTATTTCGGGTTTATTTAAGTCTATTGATTTGTAAGACATCATATAAGCAAATTGCTGTGCATTTACATACACAACCTTTGCCGGTGTTTCATTCGAAAACAAAAAGTAAGGCGATTTCGGAACGGTAACAAAAAGTAAAACAACAAAAACAATAAACATAAACACCAACACAAAACCTCTCTTTTTCAGTGGGTTTTGGAGTCCTTCGCTTTCAGATGGCGGATTAAGTGTTGTACTATACAGAAAGTGAAATATTCCTGCTACAAGAACTGCTGCGGATAAGAATAAAAACAAAATAAACTTATGTTCTTCCATAAATAGAAATTATGCTTTGGTAAACAAATTCATAGAACATCTATAAGAGCTGTGCGGATACAGAATTGCCTATTGGCGTACAAACGTATATCAAAATTTCAAAAAAGACAAAATTGTCCTTTTATATATTTTTTACACATATAAAAAGTTTGAATTTTTATATCAGTAATTATTTAATTATTACAAATTGTAAATTATTTATACATATATTTTCCTTTCAAAAAATACTTTAAATTTCTACTGCTGTTTATTTTGGTATATATACTTTAAAACGCGAGAGATTTACGCTGTGCCGTAGTTGCTTTGATATACAACAATTCTTTAGCCTCTTCTTATTGTAACATAATGTTCCTTAACTTTATGCAAGTATTATTTTGTAAACTATTATTAGGCTACTTTTGTTGTTCATGCTATTGCTTCTCTTATTATTATTATTTTCAGCCTCAAGCTTTGCACAAAAAACAAGTGTTGAAGAAACGTCTGTTTCTTTTCTTGAATTAAGAAACTGCAAAAGTTCTTTTGCGGAAACTAAACTAACAGAAGAAAGCGAAGCTACAGTGAACAAATTTGCTCATGAATTTGCTCATGTAGAAAGCATTTATGAGAGCAAATTAAAATTGCAATACACACAAGAAAGTTTGGCGGGGAAACATTATTCATACATTCAAACCATTGGAAACACTATCGTTTACAACAGCGAAGTAAAAGTAAATACCAATGGAAAAGCAGTTGTGCTTTCGGTTTTCGATAATAGTTTTTCACCGAAAACATTTACCGATAAAAATAGTTCACTTGCACAAGCAGAAATCTTTGTGAAAGAAAAATTTCAAAGTTTTTATTCTTTGAAAAATGAAATTATTTGGTTTCCGCTAAGCGAAACAGAACTCGCCAAAGCTTATCGCTTTGAATTGCAAAATGCAGCATCAGAAAACTTAGAAATAATAACTAACGGAAGAGAAATTCTGTATAAACGCGACTTAAATACTTACGCTGCGCAAGCCGATTCTACCGCCAAAGGATTTGTGTTTATGCCCGATCCGCTTACTTCTTCGGGCAATGTGTATGGTGGAAGTTTTATTGATAATTACGATAACGATTCGCCTTGGCTCACGAATGAACGAAAAGAAGTTTCGCTTTCAGTAGAGTTTTCAAACAATGTTTTTAAACTCAAAAATTCTTTTGTTCAAATTTCTGATTTCGACTTGCCAAACAACATTCCGGCAACGGCAGTTTTGCCTATGTTTAATTTTAGCCGCAGCAACTTAAATTTTGAGCAAGTAAACGCTTTTTATCACATTACGGAAATAGGCAAACACATAAAATCTATGGGATTTAATTGTGCTAACACCTTGGTTGATGTTGATGCAAATGCACTGAACGGACAAGACAATTCTTTCTTCGCTACCAACTACAATCCACAGCGGTTGTACTTTGGAATTGGCGGTGTGGACGATGCCGAAGATGCTGATGTAATTGTGCATGAATATTCGCATTTTTTATCGTACAACGCTTCACCGCAAAGCAATACCGGAAACGAAAGATTAGCTTTAGACGAAGCCTTTGGCGATTACAACGCTGCTTCGTATTCAAGAGTAATAAACGATTTTAATTGGGGTTGGGTTTACAATTGGGACGGCCACAATGCTTTTTGGACAGGCAGGGTTGTAAATTCAAACAAAACGTATCCAACCAATTTGGTGAACAATATTTACAAAGATGGTGAAATATGGAGCAGCATGTTGATGCAACTTTGGAGTGATATTGGAAAAAACACAATGGATAAATTGATTGTGCAAGCGCATTACGGCTATGCGCAAAACATAAAATTTACCGATGCTGCAAATTTGCTGCTTAGTGCCGACCAGCAACTTTTTAATGGCTTGCATTATTGCATTTTAACTCAGCGCATGTTTGAAAGAGGTGTTCTCCCAAGCGGCAAAACACTTTGCACCAATGCCATAGCAAACATACAAAAAGAACTGCCGGTGGTTTTGCTGCAAACTCCCGATGGCTGTATCGTAACTTCACCCGAAACTTTGTGGAACACTACTGTAGAAATTATAGATGCCGCAGGAAAAAAGATTCACACCCAACCTTTTGAAGGTAGAACAATTATTGATGGAAAGCACTTTGCTCCGGGAATTTATTTTGTAAAAGTGAGCAACAGCAACTCATCTAAAATTTTAAAATGGTTTAAGCAATAAAGGTTCTATTTAGATGTAGGCACAGCCTATGCCCAACGAACTTTATTTTATTAAAGCTCATTCCTTCACTAATTTAATTTGATTTTGACGATTCTTTTTATCTGTAATTAGTAGAAAGTAAACACCTTTGTTGGTAACTGAAGACAAATCAAATTCCATTACTTTTCCGCTTGTTTTAAAACTTGGAATACTTATAATTTTTTGCCCTACCACGTTAAACACTTCAGCACTATAAATCCCTTCTTGTAAACCGCTGGCATGAACTTTATCTTTAAACGGGTTTGGTGCGACCCACAAGGCTACATCATTTGCAGTATTTTTAATGCTAGTTACTTTAAAAAGTGCAAGTTGGTTTCGGTTTGCCACACTGCTTTGTAAACAGTCTTTCATTCGTTGCACCTGCCCATGCGTAAACATTCTTGAGCAATAAGAATACTCCATAAAGTTTTGTACATTTTCTACCACTCCCGGAGTACAGGAACTTACGCTTGCGCTGTCATAAAGTGGGCAAATATAATTGAAGCCCTTTGTTATTGGCGTATCATTAACACCATCGTCTCCACAAGTTCCATCTATGAAAATTTTATTTCCCCATAAATGCACAAGATTCAAATAATGTCCTACATAATGCGTTAAGGTTCTACTTGTCATGGATTTAGCTATACCTATACTACCTAATTTTTTGCTCAAAAACAACTCCATCTCTTTCGGGAATACTATCTGCCTCTACGGGAAGCAAAGGCATAAATTCAAACTGATAAGGAATAAGATATGTATCGCTTACGCTCCAAACGTTCAAATACTTTGCAGGATTCCATTGGTTTAAATAAACGCTATCTATCGTTGGTGCAACAGCGTTTGAAGTATATATCCTTTCAATCCCCGTAGTAGAATTGCCCATCGGGTCTGTAGTTGCTAATTCGAAAAAAATATTTGCGTTACCTATCTTGTTTTTAAACTCTGGCACAACCAAAGCAGTATCTGCATTTTACCTATTAAAATCCTCATTTAAATTCGCATAGCATCTACTACCTGAGAGTCGCCAATATTTTCAGAGCCGCCTCTATGCAAAATGTGAAATACTACTTGAATGGTATCTTGCTGTGCTTTAACAACAAATGATAGCATTATCAATATAACAGCAAACGTGCTTTTGGCAAAGTAAATTTTCTTGTTCATTAGGAGTGTACTTTGGCTTAGTGTTAAAGTAAATAATAAAATTTATATTATGTCTTTTTCTATCCTATTTAAGTTTCTTCTCTCTTTTAGAGATTGTTGTTCTCACTTTTTCACCTTTCAATAAATTTCTTGAATATTTGAGGTGGTTTAAGCACTAAAAAATGTTCACAGGAATAATTGAAGCAACAGGAAAGGTAGAAAAATTAGAAACCGAATCGGGGAATTTGCACATCACGGTTTCTTCGCCCATTTCGCACGAGTTAAAGATAGACCAAAGTATAAGCCACAATGGCGTTTGTTTAACGGTGGTAGCCTGCAATGCACAGCAACACACAGTTACAGCCATTGCAGAAACTTTGCGTAAAACTAATTTAGGCGAACTAAAGGTTGGAGATATTGTAAATTTAGAACGCTGCATGGTACTCAATGCTCGGTTAGATGGGCACATTGTGCAAGGTCACGTTGATCAAACAGCAAAGTGCATCAATATTGTTGAAGAAAACGGCAGTTGGATTTTTCAATTTGAATACGAACCAAGCCCGCAAAATTTAGTGGTTGAAAAAGGTTCTGTTTGCATAAACGGCATAAGCCTCACCGCATTTGATGTATTAGACGATGTGTTTAAAGTTGCAATTATTCCATACACTTTTGAGCACACCAACATGAAATATTTAAGCGAAGAAAGTTTTGTGAATATCGAGTTTGATATTATTGGAAAATATGTTGCCCGCCTTCGTGAATTTGAGGTGAAACACTAAACAATTTTCACCTCAATGCTTCACCAAAAACTTACCATTTAGTGAAACATTACTATTCTTCAACGAAAAGAAATAAATAGCACTTGCCCAATTTTCAACTGAAATTTTAAGCGTTGTTTTAAAGTTCTGCTCAGCAAAAACTATTTCGCCCAAAGCGTTGTAAACACTTAATGTTGCGCTGTTTTCATTTTCATTCCACACAAAACTTATTTCTTGCGAAGCCGGATTTGGTTTCACTATTAAGCTGCTAATGTTTGCTTCTATAATTCCCGTTGGTGCTTGTTCACAATCTACATACACATCGGCAGATTGGGCTGTACAGCCGTTGCTGTCACTTATCACAATATAGTAGTAGCCTTTTTCATCTTCAACCGTAAAAAATCTACCGCTAATTCCTGCAATCAAGCTACCGTTTTTATACCAAGTATAATTAACGTCTGCAATTGCCGGAGTAGAAGCCAAATCGCACTTGTTGGCAACTAATGAAGGAATTGGCAAAGGCGGCTGGCAAGTTTGCTTTATCGGTTTTTTCCCGTGCTGAATTAGCACAAAATTTTTATCTGAAATAAGCAAATTACAAATACGCGTAGTAGTATCGTTATTGGCATTTACGTTAATCGAAATTGCTTGTGAAGCACTGCCTGCTAACGGTGTAACATTCAAAAAGCCACAACCTCCGGCTACACTCCAATTGCAGTTTGCGGCATTGCTAAGTTGTACCATTACCTGCTGTGCATTGCTATCTATAATTGCAGTATCGGCACTTAGCGTAAACACACAATTTACAGCTGCTTTTTTACCCTGTTGTGTTATGCTGAAAGTTTCTCCTGCAATATCAATATTACAAGTTCTTGCAACCGTGTCGTTGTTAGCCGCAACGGTAATCGAAATGCTATCGCTGCCACTTCCTGAAGCCGGAGAAACAGCCACAAAATTACATTGGGCAGAAGCATTCCACGGGCAGTTTTCAGCATTAGTAAGCAGCACGTTTATTGTTTGGAAATTACTATCAATAACAATGCTGTTTGAACTAAGATTAAAATAACAATTAGGCACTAAAGTGAAAGGATAATTGACCGTTTGCGAGCCACAATAATTTGTGATGGTAAGTGTTGCCGTATAATTTGTTGAAACGCCTGTTGCCGGATAAGTGTGTACAGGATTTTGTTGCGAAGATGTGGCAGAATTATCGCCAAAATTCCAACTGAAAGAACTTGTGTTTGGTGAAGCATTCACAACAAAACTAACTTCGTAACCATTGGCAGTATGCTGAATATTTGCAGTTGGTAAATCATTTAGAGTAATAAAACTGTTGAATGAATTTGGCTGTCCACTGTTGTTTCCATTTCCACAATTGGTCATTACACTCCATTCGTAAGTAGAATTACAGTCTAAATTGCTAAGTGAAAAAGAATTTCCTGAAACGTTCACTTTTGTATAATTTGAAGTTCCACTTTTTTTATACCAAACTTGATAGCCTGTAGCACCGCTCACACTGTTCCAACTAAGCTGTGCAGCATTTCCTGTTATGGAAGTTTCAGTTTTTCCTGTAGGTGCTGCGCAAACCATTTGCGAATGTGTAACACAAACTTGAAAACTGCTGCCTCCACTCCCTGTTCCATAATGGTAAACGCGAACAAAATAAGTAGTACCGATAGTAAGATTATTTAGAGAAACAGAACTTAAAATACCTGTAGTTCCGGGCTGGTCATCGCAGCCGATACTCACGCTCGAATTGCATGTTCCACTGCGCACATCTACCACGCCATCAAACGAATTTCCATTGAGTAAATTCACCATGTGCGAAGTAGATACTGCTGTAAATTTAAACCACACATCATCATCGGCAACACCAGCGGTAAACCCATTGCATGGAGAAACAGCCGGCAAACTTCCCGATGCGCCAGCATTTGAAAATTGTTGGTAGTTGCAACTTGTTTGCGAAGTAAGCTCTATCGCTCCTGAGCAATAATCATTCACAGGATTTGAAGGTTGCGAAGTTTTAGAGCAGCCATTGTTGATGTAGCTATTTACCGAATTTCGCAAAGTGGGTATTTGGCTATACAAATTTGTTCCCGGGCAATCGGTGTAGCTCGGAGCACAACCATCTTTGTGTCCGCTAATATTATTCATGGTTCCGGGATAAGAATTTATGGTGCCGCTTCCTAACGGATTGATACCCGAATTACAACATTTCCACGCCAAGAGTTCTGTAAGTTTATCCATTGCCGCAACCGAAGGCGTAGCTGTGTTGAAATTTCCTAACATACAAACGCCCATCGTATTTTGATTGTAACCACACATGTGTGCGCCAACCACATTATTTCCACCGCCTCTGCCAACATACAAAACTCCATTCGGGTCTATAAGCCAGTTGTAACCAATATCGCACCAGCCATTGCTATTTACATGGTAATCCCAATACGAAGCTACCACCGCAGCCCAGTTGGTGCTTGTGTTTGCGCCTGCTGCATGGTGAACAATTAAATGTGTAACGGTGGTGTAGCTTGGGCTGCTGCACGAAGAATTTGCCGTTAAACCATAGCTGCTTCCCCAGCTACTGCGACCCACTGAACTTGGCTGAGCACAACTGCAAGCGCGTGAAGCATTATTTTCTGTTTCTAAAATATTTTGTTGTGGTTGAATTTCATCGGGAACAAAAGCATGAAAAGCAAGCGTTGACGAATTTAAAACTCCTTGCTTTTTTAAAATTTTATAGCGAATGTTTTTTGTATTTGAATTTAAAAATATCGGTGAAAAATGAATGGTTTGATTGTTGTTTTCAACATGATGATCGTGCTCCAGTTCTATCCACTGTTTTTTAGTTTCCCCATCGAGTGATGCCCAAACAAACAAGCGCAAATCTTCATTATCCGCAATGCCAATCAGCTTAGCAGAAAGCGCAATAAAAGGTGTTGTTTTGTTTAGCGCTAAATCAATTTTCTTTGAGATTATTTTCTCTGTTGAAGTTGCATGAATTTCAAATTGAAAATCTTTCTGAACAAAATTTTGTGCTTGCAGGGCAGTAATTATATTACACAAAACCAGTAAAAGGAGTATTTGCTTCTTCATATAGTTCAAAGTTATAGAAATATAAGAAACAGTATATTCCTTGCTTAAAATATACTTGCAAATTCTATTTTTATACTCACAAAACAGAGCAAAATGCGCTACTTAATTTTACTTATTCTGCTATTGGTTTCCCATACTAAAAGCATTACTGCGCAAACCATCGTTTACCACGAAGCAGTAAGAGACCAAAACAAAAATCTTATTCCTTGGTATAATCCTAATCACGGCTCTTCGTACCAGTTTTGTTTAAACACAATTACTGATTTTTGGAAAGCAATTCCTACTTGCTGTGGCAATCAAAAATTTTATATGATAGACCACACTTGGGGCGGCTCGCAAGTGCAAGAAAACAAAGTTGGTGGCGACCAATTTGCTATGCTTATTTCTTCGTGGGCTTTGCTTTATGCTTACACTGGCGATTCCTTTTTTATAAACGACATGAAATACATTGCCGACACTTATTTGCAATACAGCCTTTCGCCCGATACGGCTGTGTGGGCAAACTTGCCTTATCCAAGCAATTATTCTGTACCTTATCTGCCGCGTTTTGATGGCGATTATGTGCTGGGACCAAACTTTACCCAGCCGGATAAAGCCGGTTCTTTTGGCGCAGAACTAATTACGCTTTACAAAATTACCGGAGAGCAAAAATATTTAGACGCTGCACAAAAAATTGCAGTTACATTGGCAAAAAATGTTTCTACCGGAGATTCTATCCATTCCCCTTTTCCATTTAAAGTAAATGCCATTAACGGCAGTTTGCCCGGCAATTACAATACTTACCCGGGCTTGTATCTTTGTGCCAATTTAGCACCGACACTCACACTTTTTAATGAACTAAAAAAGCTTAGTCTTGGCAGTGTTCAACAAGATTCAGCTTCGCAAAAAATTAAACGTTGGGTGAAAAAATATCCGTTGCAAAACAATAACTGGGGAAACTTTTTCGAGAATATTTTATTCACTTCTAATGCTTCAATAAACGCTATTACAATGGCAAATTATATTCTTGAAGAAGAGAATAATTGGAGCAGCACTTGGCAGCAAGATGCCCGCACAATTTTAGATAATGGAATGCAACTTTTAGGAAGCACAGCTTACGATTCGCTTGGTGTGAAGCCAATTTTGGAACAAACCGCAGATTTAAAAGAAGGCGGAAGCCACACTGCTCGCTTTGGTTCTGTAGAATTGCTTTATGCCGAAAAAACTGGCGATAATTCAAGAATTGAACATGCCGTTCGCCAATTAGACTGGGCAACTTACTTAGTAGATTTTGATGGAAAGGTGCGTTTCTCTCCGCGCAATAATTCTATTTGGTACACCGATGGCTATGGCGATTTTGTGCGTCATTATATTCGTGCAATGGGCTGGTATCCTGCCATTGCTTTCGATAGTGCCAATCATTTAATTCGCAGTAGTTCGGTGGTTCAAAATATTGCTTATGGCAGCGATAAAATTGTTTACAAAACTTACGATACTGATGCGCAAGAAACATTCAGACTTACACAAAAACCAATTCAAGTAAAAGCAAACGGAGTTTTATTGAACGAGGTGAATACACCAACGGCAAATGCTTGGTGGTGGCAGGCTTCAGCACTTGGCGGTGTATTGAAAATAAATCATACTTCTGCACAAAATGTAGCGGTGGTTTTTAATGCAACAGCCATAAATGAAACTATAGAATTAAACGAAATAAATGTTTATCCCAATCCAACAAATTCAACCATTACCATAAAAGCAAGCCGCACAGAAAACATTCATTTTTCAATCCTAAATAATTTGGGAGTTATTCAACCGATATTTTTTATTAAAAAGGGAGATAATTTATTTGAAGCAGACATTGCCAATTTGCCACAAGGTGTTTATCATTTGGTAGTAGAGCAAGCACAAAACAAGCAAGTGAAACAAGTGGTGAAGTTTTAAGCTGAAACAGTGTCTGGCTCTTATATGGCTGTACACCAAGTAGAATTATACCTTTTGCCAATAGATAAAAATAAAGTTAAAGCGTGAAAAGAACAATAAAATACTACCGAATAATTTGGCTTAAACACGATTTGCCTGCCGGACTTTCTGTGTTTTTTGTGGCCCTTCCTCTCTGTCTGGGAATTGCGTTGGCTTCAGATGCGCCACTTTATGCCGGGTTGCTGTCGGGCATTATTGGTGGACTGGTAGTTTCATTAATCAGCGGTTCGCAACTGGCTGTTTCTGGACCCGCTGCCGGCTTAACAACTTTAGTTGCTGCTTCAATCGTATCTCTTGGCGATTTCAAAATATTTCTTCTTTCAGTAATTGTAGCAGGTTTATTTCAACTTATACTTGGGCTATTAAAACTTGGAGTAATCGCAAATTATTTTCCTTCATCGGTAATTAAAGGAATGTTAGCTGCTATTGGAATTATTCTGATCTCAAAACAAATTCCAATAGCTATTGGTTATGACCAGCCCGATTTTTGGACAAATGGCTTTCTTAAACTATTTAACTTAAATGATGCGCGAAGTAATTTTTCTGATATGAGTCGGCACATCAGTAAAGGAGTTTTGCTTGTAACACTTATCTCTTTATTCGTTCTCTATTTACATAAACAGTTATTTGCAAATAAACTAAAGCTAATTCCTGCTCCACTTTTAGCAGTTATTATAGGTGTTTTTACAAATTTTGTTTTCATAAATTTATCCTCAGAATACTCGCTAAAGCAAACACAATTGGTAAATATTCCCGATAATATTTTTGCAAGCGTTACACTCCCCGATTTTACTAAAATATTTTCTACAGTCGAGATTTGGAAAAACGGAATAATTATTGGACTTCTTGCAACCCTTGAAACGCTACTGTGTATTGAAGCTATTGATAAGTTAGATAAGCACAATCAAATTACCCCCAATAATCGAGAACTTATTGCACAGGGTATTGGCAATATGGCTTGTGGATTGCTCGGTGCCATTCCAATTACGGCAGTGGTGGTGAGAGGGGCCGCTAATATTGATGCCGGTGCAAGAACAAAACTTGCCGCGTTTACACATGGACTTTTTTTATTGTTGGCGGTTTTGTTTGTTCCATTCTTGCTCAACAAAATACCCTACGCAAGCCTTTCCGCAATTCTTATAGTTACCGGCTACAACCTTGCCAAACCAAAATTGTTTAGAAATATGTGGAGCTTAGGTTGGAAACAGTTTCTTCCATTTTTGCTTACAATTATTGTTATTCTTTTAACCGATTTGCTAATTGGAGTAAGTATCGGACTACTACTTTCTATCTACTTTATTATTCGGAATAATTTTAAAGAAGAATATAAAATATCCAAAAGGGTATTGAATGGAATAGAATCTGAATACATAAAACTTAATAGCAATGTTACCTTTCTTAACAAGGTTAGCTTGCGAAAAATATTAGATGAGGTTGCCGAATACAGTGTGCTCACCATCGATGGTAGTGACTGTAATTTTATTGATTACGATATTTTGGAAATAATAAGTGAATTTGAGAATAAGGCACATGACAGACATATTGAGTTACATTTAATTGGAATTGAGAAAGTAAATGTTACTGCGATACACTAATAAACAACTGCAAAATTCATAAAAAATCCACTGGTTTAAGCACTTCAAAAAGATGTGTGTAAAATAAGCTACCATTCAGTGAAAATGATTGTTTCATTCGTGCGGTGATAAGTCCGTGGCTCATACTTAGTTTTGTGGCGCTGTATTTTGCAGCATTAGTAATCATAAGCAAAATTACTGCTGCCAAAGCCGGCAATAGCGAATACTTTATTGGCAACAAGCAAAGCCCTTGGTATGCAGTTGCTTTTGGTATGATTGGCGATTCGCTGAGCGGTGTTACATATATTTCTGTGCCGGGAGCAGTTGGTACAGCTAAGTTTAGCTATTTGCAATTGGTGCTTGGTTATGTAATCGGCTATTGGATAATTGGAGCAATTCTGTTGCCGCTTTATTATCGAATGAACTTGACTTCCATTTACACTTACTTAGAAAAAAGATTCGGCATTGCTTCGCAAAGAACAGGCGCATTCTTTTTTATTGTTTCTCGTTTGTTGGGCGCAGCAGGTCGCTTGTGGCTGGCAGTGAGTGTGCTACAAATTTTTGTGTTCGATGCTATGGGTGTTCCGTTTATGCTGAGTGTAGCAATTATTATTGGGTTAATGCTGCTTTACACTTATCGCGGAGGCATTAAAACTTTGGTGTGGACAGATGCTTTTCAATCCGCATTTCTGCTTTTAGGCGTTGTGCTTTCAATCGTTGCCATTGTTTCGGCTCTCGATATTTCTTATAGCCAAATGGTTTCAGAAATTATTCATTCTAATTACACGCAAGTGTTTTTCTTCGACCCAATGCCGAAAAGCTTTTTTGCAAAACAGTTTTTAGCCGGTGTTTTTATTGCCGTTACCATGACCGGGTTAGACCAAAACATGATGCAGAAAAACCTAAGCTGCCGCTCTTTGCCCGAAGCACAAAAAAATGTGTATTGGTTTAGCTTAATCGTGTTGGTGGTGAATGTGTTGTTCCTGAGTTTAGGCGCTTTACTTTACATCTATGCCGAAGCAAAAGGAATTGCGATGCCGGCAAAAAGCGATGCGCTGTTTCCAACTTTAGCACTTAACCATTTGGGAACTTTTGCCGCAATGGTTTTCATAATCGGTTTAACTGCTGCAACTTTTAATAGTGCCGATTCGGTGCTTACCACACTCACCACTTCGCTTTATATAGACTTTTTTGCGCTGGATAAAAGCAAAGAAAGTGAACAGAAAAAGATCGTGAAGCGCCATGCTATTCACATCGGTTTTGCAATATTGTTGCTATTAGTAATTGTGCTATTTCAAGTCTTAAATAACCAAGCTGTAATTGATACAATTTTAATGTTGGCAGGCTACACTTACGGCCCACTGCTCGGCATGTTTGCTTTCGGAATTTTTTCTAAAAGAAAAGTGAAAGATACGCTTGTTCCCGTTTTGTGCGTTATAGCTCCGGCAATTAGTTATGCGCTCAGCTATTGGGTAAACACTATGAAACCGGAATATTTAAACGGCTACCAAATAGGTAACGAATTGATACTTGTGAATGGTTTAATTACCTATTTAGGATTATGGATTTTATCAGAAAACAAATTAAAAAATGACTATTCAAAACAGAAAAAACTGGACAGAAATTAAGGCTCAATCAAGTTGGCGCATGTTCAAAATTATTGCAGAATTTGTAGATGGCTTTGAAAAGTTAGATGCCATTGGCCCTTGTGTTTCCATCTTTGGTTCTGCACGCACAAAACCAGAAAATTCATACTACACACAAGCAGAAACGGTTTCAAAAAAATTGGTTGAAGCCGGCTACGGAATTATTACCGGAGGCGGACCGGGCATAATGGAAGCAGCAAACAAAGGCGCAAAAGAAAATGGTGGCACTTCGGTTGGTTTGCACATAGAATTGCCGCACGAAGAAGGCTGCAATAAATATGTTGATATAGACAAAACACTTGTGTTTAAATATTTCTTTGCTCGCAAAGTAATGTTTATCCGCTATGCTCAAGCCGTGGTTTATATGCCGGGCGGCTTTGGCACAATGGATGAATTATTTGAAGTGCTCACACTTGTGCAAACAGGAAAAATTCAACCGATACCAATTATATTTTTTGGAAAAGCGTATTGGGAAGGTTTATTAGACTGGATTGAAAAAACCATGCTAAACAAAGCACAAAACATAAACGCTGGAGATTTAAAATTATTTCATATCACCGATGATCCCGAAGAAGTTGTGAGTATAATTGAGACGCATTTCCAAAACCAAAAACTTACGCCCAACTTTTAATATAAAAATTGTCTTGCCTGTTTCATGAAATCGTTGTTAGTATATTTAGTGGCACTTCTTAATGCTCCAACTCCTGCTGCAATTCCAGCAAAAGACCCAATTCCGGCTTATCCCACGCAGGATTTCCGTTCGCCATTAGATATTCCAATGTCTTTAGCAGGAAATTATGGCGAACCAAGAAGATTGCATTTTCATACGGGGTTAGATTTTAGAACCAACCAAGTGGAAGGCTTAAATGTTTATGCCGTTGCCGATGGCTATGTGAGCAGAATAAATGTGAGCGGTTCAGGTTATGGCAAAGCGCTTTACATTACACACAAAAACGGTTACACTACTGTTTACGGGCATTTACAGCGCTTCTCCGATAAAATAGAAAAGCGTTTACAGCAAGAGCAATACGCCAATGAATCTTTTAGTGTAGATTTTACTTTAAAGAAAGATGAGCTGCCTGTTACCAAAAGCGAAATAGTTGCTTTTAGCGGAAACACCGGAGGAAGTGGCGGACCGCATTTGCATTTTGAAGTACGCGATTCGCTCGAACGTCCTATCAATCCTATGCTTTTCGGATATAAGCTAACAGACAACATAAAGCCAACAATGGCTTACATCAAATTCTATCCGCAAGACGAAAGAAAATATTACAGCAGCGGCTATAGAGTGCGCACTGTTGGCGCAAACGGTATTTATCAAGTTGCAGAAAATTTGGTGAGTTTAAATGCTGATAAAGTAAGCTTTTCAGTAAACACAACGGATAGAATAAACGGTTCCGGTTTTACAATGGGTGTTTATGGAATGAAAATGTTTGTGAATGGTGAAAAAAAGTTTGAATTCAACATGAACCGAATGATGTTTAATGAAAAAAGAAGCGTGATTGCACATATTGATTATCCAATTTTTATGAATGAAGGCAGACGTAGTTTTCACAAGTGTTTTGTTGAACCTGCTGATGAATGTTCTATCTATTCCGATGTGCAAAATCGCGGCTTGGTTGATTTAAGCGATGGTAAACCTAAAGCTATAAAAATCGAAATTTATGACTTTGCAGGAAATGTTTCTACCTGCGAATTTAACTTGCGAAAAAGTGATGCGGCACAAGTTTTTAAAACCGAAACTTTAGAATACGACCAAATGCTTTTTCCTTTTAAACAAAATGAATTTAAGAACGATGAAATAAGTATTTCCATTCCGCCAAAAATGATTTTTGATACACTTCCATTAAAATACAACCGAGTTGAAACTGCCGAGCCGGCTTTCTTTTCAGCCATTCACCAATTAGGGAAAGTAACTAATTTGTTTTTCGATTTTGTACAACTAAAATTAAAACCTTCTAAGCCAATACCAGCCGGGCAAGAAGACAAAGCTGTAGTAGTTTGGAAAAATGAATCGGGAAATTGGGTGAGCAAAGGCGGAAAATATGATGGCAAAATATTAACCACCACAACCCGCGAATTTGGCGACTACAGTGTGAAGATTGACACTACTCCTCCACGCATTCGCGCCATTAACGTGGCTCCGGGAAAATATATGCGCCCACTCAAAACAGTTTTGTTTACCATAGGCGATAATTTAAGTGGAATAAAAAGCTACAAAACATACATTGATAATAAATTTGTAATTAGCGAATACGATGCAAAAACCGCACGTTTGTTTCATCACTTAGATAGCAATTTAGCTGCTGGAAATCACGAGTTTAAAATTGTGGTGAAAGATGAAAGAAACAACGAAGCAACTTACACCATAAGTTTCAGAATGTAGATTAACACCTTGTTGAACAACTTCTAAAAATTATCTTTTTCCATGTAATTTTTGTTTCTTTGAATAGAACTAACGGACATACTGTAATGAAAAAGCTAATAGTTTTCTCTTCTCTTGCCGCGCTTGTAATTTCTTCATTAGCGTTTTTCGCCTTTAAATATAAGACCCCGAAAACTGCAAAGCCAAATATAATCGTAATTCTTGCCGATGACTTAGGCAAATACGAAGTTTCGGCTTATGGCGGCTTGCATGTAGAAACGCCTAACATAGATAACATTGCCCGCAACGGCTGCATTTTCAACGAAGGTTATGCTTCGGCTGCCATTTGTGCGCCATCGCGAGCAGGCTTGCTCACTGGTGCGTATCAACAGCGATTTGGTTTTGAATTTCAGCCACACAAAAAATATCCGCGCAACTTTTTTATTCGTGGATTTTACAAACTCTTTATGCGAAACGACCCGGCTTGGCAAATGGAACCCAAAGGCGATTTGCCTTCACGCAAAGAAACCAAGCAAGAGTCTATTCCACATTCACAAAAAACAATTGCAGAGTTTTTTAAAGCAAATGGCTACCAAACCGGAATGGTTGGCAAATGGCATTTGGGCTACAACCAACCCAACCTTCCAAACAATAGAGGTTTCGATTATTTCTATGGTTTCACCGAAGCGTTTACCTCTTATGTTCCAAAAGACAATAAAGACGTTGTGAATGCTAAAACTGAAGAATTTACGGATAGGCATATTTGGAATCAAGGCAGGAAAAAAGCCTGCGCCATTCGCCAAAACGATAAGATAGTTAATACAGAAGAATACTTAACCTACCGCTTTGCCGAAGAGGCAAATAGCTATATAGAGAAGAACCAAAAAGAACCGTTTTTCCTTTATGTGCCATTTAATGCACCACACACGCCATACCAAGCGCCAAAAGAAATTTACGATACACTTTCGCGCATTACAGACCACAACAAACGGGTGTATTATTCCATGATAATTGCTTTAGACCAAGCCGTTGGGAGCATTGTAAAAAAAGTACAGGAGTTAGGTATAGAAGAAAACACCATTATTATTTTCGCAAGCGACAATGGTGCTGCAACTTATATGCAAATTCCGGAGAGCACTCCGCTAAAAGGTGGAAAATTTACACTGTTTGAAGGCGGCATCAATATTCCTTTTATGATGCAGTGGAAAGGAAAAATACAACCGCAAACCGTAGTAAATCAGCCGGTGAGTTTGTTAGATATTTTTCCAACAGTGGCCAATGCTGCGGGCTTGCAAATTCCGGATTACACAAAGTTAGATGGCGTAAATTTATTGCCCAACATTTTGGGTGAAGAAAATACCGAACTACACGAAGTACTTTACTGGCGCTCAGGCTATAACCGAGCCATTCGCAAAGGAAATTGGAAAATGATTGTGGACGATAGAAATCTTGTTTTAAATCTCTACAATTTGAGTAATGACAAAAGTGAATTGAAAAATATTGAACAAGAATATCCAAAAATCGTTGATGATTTATTTAGCGAGCTCGATCGCTGGAACGATGAAATGGAAAGCCCGCGTTGGCCATTTGTTATGAACTACAAAGTAATCATAAATGGCGAGCAGTTTATGTATGCAATTTAGCGCGCGTTTATTTTTTGTGCTTGCTTCTTTCGTTTGTTTTTTCGGGTGTAAAAACCGAAAAGCAGAAAATTGCAGCACAGCTTTGCCTAAAACATTTAGTCCCGTTAACGGCACATTATTATCTTATTCAAAAACAGAACCCGATACTCAAAAAATGGTACTCGTGCCAAGTGGTTCTTTTTTAATGGGAAACGAAAAAAATACTGTGGAACGAAGTGAAGATGAGCAGCCTACCATAAGAAAAACTGTTCCTCGCTTTTTTATGGATTCTACCGAAGTTACCATTGGTGAATTTGCGCAGTTTGTTCGCGAAACCAATTACAAAACAATGGCTGAAAAAAGTGGCTCCTCTTTGGTGTTTCACTATGCCGAAAAAAAAGATATTGGCGAAAATAAATTGCCATGGTGGAAAGAAGTGAAAGGAGTTTCGTGGCAAAAACCATTTGCGGAAGAGCAACAAAATAATCAAGTGCAAGAAAACTTTCCTGCTGTGCATGTAAGCTGGTACGATGCTGCGAATTATTGTGCATGGAAAGGGAAACGGCTACCTACAGAAACCGAATGGGAATATGCTGCCGTTAAAGGAAACAGAGCCACACAGCCAATGAATATTTTTCAAGGACAATTTCCGGAGAAAAATACTAAAGCCGATGGTTTTGAATTTATGGCTCCGGTTAAAAGTTTTGAACCCAACACTATTGGGCTTTACGATTTGCAAGGCAATGTTTGGGAATGGTGCAGCGATTTCTACCACGCTAAATACTACACTTTTTTAAGCGAAGATTCTTTGCACGAACTTCCAGATTCTCCGCCAAAAAGCTACGACCCAGAAGAACCATTTGCTGAAAAAAAGGTGATTCGCGGAGGCTCTTTTCTTTGCAACTCAAGCTATTGCAGTGGCTACCGACCAACTGCCCGCATGAAAGCGCCACCTTCGCAAACATATATTCATGTTGGGTTTAGGTGTGTGGTTGGTATTGCTCCATAAAAAACAACCGCTGTTCAAGGTAACACTTTTTGAACAGCGGTTGTTTATATCCTATATATTGGCAATGTTACTCTGCTGTTAACTTAAAACTTTTGCCGTTTATGTTTACAAAATAAATACCAGCTTGCAGATTTGGTGTGTTAATAATGTTTTCACCTATTTCTAAATTACCTTGTTGTATGGATCTTCCTTGTATATCGTATAAAGAATATTTACTGCTTTGTATTGCGTGTATGGTAAACTTATTGCTTGTTACCGGATTAGGATAAACAGATATTCCGCTTGTGTTTAAAGTTGCAATGCCGGTATTTCCTAAATAGGTATTAAAGTATTCATTGCGGGAGTGGTCATCGTAGTAGCTTCCGCTTGCGTTCCATGAGCTATAATAATCTTCAGATAATTTACAACCGTTGGCATCATAAGTCCAATCATATTTATAGTTATTCTTCCACGAGTTGCTGACTCCGTCCCAGTATTGAGAAAGTTCTTGGGTTTTGTTGTTAGCAGCATCGTAAGTGTAATCAGATTTAGAGTAATTCTCCCATGCGTTGCTGCCTCCGTCCCAGGTTTGATAAAGATATTGGGTTTGGTTGTTTTTGGCATCGTAAGTGTAGTCTCGTTTAGAACTGCTTTTCCACGAGTTGCTGCCTCCGTCCCAAACTTGAGAAAGTTGTTGGGTTTTGTTGTTTTGGGTATCGTAAGTGTAATCGTATTTATTGCTATTCTTCCACGAGTTGCTGCCTCCGTCCCAAACTTGAGAAAGTTGTTGGGTTTTGTTGTTTTGGGTATCGTAAGTGTAATCGTATTTATTGCTATTCTTCCACGAGTTGCTGCCTCCGTCCCAAACTTGAGAAAGTTGTTGGGTTGGGTTGTTTTGGGTATCGTAAGTGTAATCGTATTTATTGCTATTCTTCCACGAGCTGCTGCCTCCGTCCCAAACTTGAGAAAGTTGTTGGGTTTGGTTGTTGCTAGCATCGTAGGTGTAATCGTATTTTTCACTATTCTTCCACGAGTTAGTGCCAGCGTCCCAGGTTTGATAAAGATATTGGGTTTGGTTGTTTTTGGCATCGTAAGTGTAGTCTCGTTTAGAACTGCTTTTCCACGAGTTGCTGCCTCCGTCCCAAACTTGATAAAGTTGTTGGGTTTGGTTGTTTTGGGTATCGTAAGTGTAGTCTCGTTTAGAGGCGTTCTTCCATGAGTTGCTGCCTCCGTCCCAGGTTTGATAAAGATATTGGGTTTGGTTGTTTTTGGCATCGTAAGTGTAGTCTCGTTTAGAGGCGTTCTTCCATGAGTTGCTGCCTCCGTCCCAAGTTTGATAAAATTCTTGGGTTTTATTGTTGTTCACATCGTAAGTGTTGATGGTTCTTCCAGTTTTTTCTTTCACAGAGGTGCCCGGTATGAAATTGTAAGAATAATTCGTGTCCACGCGGCAGTCTGCTTGTGCGTAGTAGCTGCATAGCGCTACAAAGGCGGTTAATAGTAAATGTTTAGTTTTCATAATTGGGATTGTTTTCTTTTATTACCCGTAAATATAAAATTTTTTTTCATGCTTCCTTTCATTTCAGTAAAGCAAAATATGTTGTGCATTTTTAGGTTAAGATAGGCAGCTATTTTCTTAGCTTCGCACTTACAATACAACAAGAAATATTTTATGCAAATAATAAACCCCGCAACAGGTGCAGTAATTGCTGAACTTAAAGAAGACAGCCGCCAATCATTAGAACTTATGTTTACCCAACTTCAACAAGGGCAGCAGCAATGGGCAAGCGAAACATTAGAAAACAGAATAAACGCGTTAAAACAATTTTCGGAATTGCTTAATGAGAATATAGAGCCGCTTGCAGCAATTCTAACAAGCGAAGTTGGCAAACCGCTACAGCAATCGCGAAACGAAATAAACGGTGCGCGAAATCGCATAAAATGGCTCACCGAAAATGCAACAAAGTATCTAAGCGATGAAACCATGACTACCGATACCGGACTGCTTGAAAAAATCTCTTATGAGCCGTTGGGTGTGGTTTGCAATATTAGCGCATGGAATTATCCCTATTTAGTTGGCGTGAATGTTTTTGTTCCGGCTTTGCTTGCAGGAAATGCCGTGCTTTACAAATCATCAGAACACGCCACGCTCACCGGTTTAGAAATTGAAAAACTATTGAAGCAAGCTGGTGTTCCAGACAATGTTTTTCAAGTAGGCGTGGGCGCAAAAGAAGTTGGTGCGGCTTTATTAGAAATACCTTTCAATGGCTATTTTTTTACCGGCTCTTACAATACCGGAAAATTTATTTACGAAAAAGTGGCAAATAAAATGGTGCCCGTTGGCTTAGAACTTGGAGGTAAAGATCCGCTTTATGTGGCAGACGATGTAAGTGATGTTGCTGCCGTAGCCGCAGCCACAGCCGATGGCGCTTTTTACAATAATGGACAAAGTTGCTGCTCCGTAGAGCGTATTTATGTTCACGAAAATGTGTACGAAAAATACTTAGATGCTTTTGTAAAAGAAGTACAAAGTTGGAAACAAGGTTCTCCAACAGAAGACGGTGTTTACCTTGCAGCCTTAACCCGAAAAGAGCAGTTGGCAGTGTTAGAAAACCAAGTTGCCGATGCAAAAGCAAAAGGAGCAAACATTGCTTTGGGAGGAAACAAAAAAGAAGGGAAAGGAAACTTTTTTGAACCCACTGTAATTACAAATGTCACCAACCAAATGCTGGTAATGCGCGAAGAAAGTTTTGGACCAATTATTGGTATTGCAAAAGTAAAAAATGATGAGGAAGCAATTTCTTTAATGAACGATACCGAGTATGGTTTAACCGCCTCAGTTTACAGCAGCAGCGAGAGCCGCGCAAAAAATATTTTATCTAAAACAAATTCCGGAACAGCATATTGGAATTGCTGCGATAGAGTAAGTGCCGCTTTACCTTGGAGTGGCAGAAAACATTCAGGCTTTGGAAGCACGCTTTCGCATGTTGGTTTAAGGGCGTTCACCAAGCCAAAAGCCTATCATCTAAAAGCATAGATTATGAATAAACCAATATTTAAAAATCCGGAACATCAAGCACTTTTTGAAAAGCAAGGCTTTATTGTTTTGCCGTTTTTAAACGAGGCAGAAGTAGCATCGTTAGATTTGCTTTTTAATGACCTTCACCCCAACTTAAACCAAAGCGGTTTCTTTAGCGGAAGCTACAGCAACGATATTCAATACAAGAAAAATGCAAGCCAAAAAATTGTAGAAAAATTTAATCGTGCATACCAAGAAACCTTTATCAATTACACGCCTTTCGGTGGAGCATTTTTGTACAAAGTTCCCGGGCAAAACAGCGAACTTGCTGCTCACCAAGATTGGACTATCGTAGATGAACAACAAAATGTTGCCTTAAACTGCTGGATTCCACTTTGTGATGTAACGAAAGAAAACGGAGCATTGATGATTTTGCCCGGCAGCCATTTCGATAATTTTAATGTGGTTCGCGCACCCACACTGCCATTCTTTTTTAGTGGAGATGATGAGATGGTTGTAAACGAGCTTGTGCCAATGGAAGTAAAAGCCGGCACAGCAGTAATTCTTAATCAAAGCGTTATTCACTATTCACCGCCAAATAATAGTACAAAGGTACGCAAAGCCATTACCGCAGGTATAAAAAGTGAGGGGGCACAAATGTATTTTCACTATAAAGTGCCTGACAAAAACGAGCTTGAAGTATTTGAAATGAACGATGATTTTTTGATAAGTTTTACCGACTTTGTAAACGATATTGGCAAGCGTCCTTATCTTGGAAAAAGCATTGGTTTTATTCCTTACAAAATGCCAAGTTTGCGTGGAGAAAATTTATATATCAAGCTAAAAGAGATGAAAGAAAGTGCCGGATTTAAAATGACTCCTGCCGTTGAAGTTCAAAACACTATTGTAGAAACTACAAGTGCAAACAAATCTACTTTTAGAAAAATTATTGAAGCTATTTTCAACTAAAAACACTCAGCAATGAACCAATTGGTTTTCTTGTTTATCGGAATATTTGTTGGCTTTGCCATTGGTTTTCTTTTATCAAAAATAAAAAAGCCTTCGGAAGAAACTGTTGCCAAACAAGACTTTGAAAATCTGTTGAACACAAAAAATTCTTTAGAAATTGAAAGGGGAAAATTAGAAGAGCGCGCAAGTCTTTTGGCTGAAGAAGTAAAAGCTACCATTGCCAATTTAAGCGATGAAAGAAGTAAAGTGTTACAACTAAATACTGAACTCACAGCCGCACAATCTGCCATTAAAAATACCAACGAAAAACTACAAGAACAAAAAGCAGAAGTAGAGCAACTGCAAGAGAAATTTAAAACGGAATTTAAAAATATTGCCAACGAATTGTTAGAAGATAAAAGCCGAAAATTCACACAGCAAAACCAAGAAAAGTTAGGCGAAATTCTTAATCCGCTCAACGAAAAAATAAAACTCTTTGAACAAAAAGTAGAGCAAACACACCGCGAAAGTTTAGAGAAAAATGCAGGCTTAGTACAGCAAATCCACCAACTAAAAGAGTTGAATTTGCAAATGAGCAAAGAAGCTGTAAACCTTACCAATGCCCTAAAAGGCGACAATAAAACACAGGGCAACTGGGGCGAAGTAATTTTAGAAAGAGTGCTGGAGCGCTCAGGGCTTCAGCGCGATAGAGAATATGTAATTCAAGAATCGCTTAATACAGACGATGGCAAGCGCTTTCAACCCGATGTGGTAATTCACCTGCCCGAAAGCCGCAATATTATTATTGATTCAAAGGTTTCACTTGTAGATTACGAACGCTTTGTTTCGGCTGAAAACGAAGAGGAAAAAGCCTTGTTTTTAAAAAAGCATATTCTTTCACTTCGCAACCACATAAAAGGATTAAGCGAAAAAAACTATCCGCAACTTTACGGCACCAGCAGCCCCGATTTTGTGTTGATGTTTATTCCTATCGAACCGGCATTTTCACTTGCTGTTCAATATGATAACGACTTGTTTTTAGATTCTTTCGATAAAAAAATAGTGCTGGTTAGCGCTTCAACTTTATTGGCAGTTCTTAGAACCGTGGCAAGCATTTGGCGGCAAGAAAACATCACCAAAAACCATTTAGAAATAGCCAAGCAAGCCGGAGATTTATACGATAAGTTTGTGGCCTTCGTTGAAGATTTAATAAAAGTGGGGAACCAACTCGCTACCACAAAATCTACTTACGATGACGCTATGAAAAAGCTTCATGCAGGTTCTGGAAACTTAGTAAAGCGCGCTGAAAAAATTAAAACGCTCGGTGCAAAAGCAAGCAAAAGCCTACCGCAAGCATTACTCGATCGCGCAAACGAAGATTAGTTCAATTCAATCAATATTATTCAACAAAAAACTACATCACACATGAAAAAACTACTGTTTCTCTTGCTGGTATTTGCTTTTGTTTTTCAAGGCTGTAAAAAAGATGCTGACGAATGGGTTGGAACTTACAACGGTCAATCGGGACAAAGCATACAGCGTGTTTTGATAAACAAAGTAGATAAAAGCACGCTCAAGATTGAACTACAAACTGCAATAAATAATATCTACTATACTTATGCGGTTATTCAATCGGCAAAAATAGTTGATGCCAATAGCGCAAACGTAGATGAAGATGGGCTGCTTGCCGGAGATCCTGCGCCTTACCATTTTAAAGGTACATTAACCAAAAGCGGCAAAAACCTAACTGTTGCAGGCAATGCGACCAACAAAAATAACTCTGCCGATATAAAAAATTATTACTTTAACGGTTCTAAATAGATCAGCAAATGCCACATTATATTCAGCGCGGGGAAATACCTCGCAAAAGACACACTCAGTTTAGAAAACCAGATGGCGGTTTATATGCCGAGCAGCTTGTAAGCACTGAAGGTTTCAGCGATATTTATTCGCTTGTTTACCACACTTATCCGCCAACTGTTGTTACAAAAATTGATGAAGCAATTGATGTTTCACCAAAAGTTTCTAACAATAAAAACATGCAGAATCGTTGCTTTAATGGCTTCAAAATAAAGCCGGAAAGCGATTTTATTAAAAGCCGAAAACCTATTTTGGTAAACAACGATTGCCATGTAATTTTAGCTGCACCAACCAAAGGCACGGGAAACTATTTCTACAAAAATTCTGCTGCCGATGAAATGATTTTTATTCACGAAGGAACTGGTGTTTTTAAATCCGTTTATGGTGAATTATCTTTTGGCTATGGCGATTATATTATGGTACCGCGCGGAACCATTTACCAAATTGAATTTGAAAATGAAAAGAATCGCCTTCTAATTGTTGAAGCGTTTTCACCTTTCCGTTTTCCGAAAAGATACACCAACCACGCAGGGCAATTATTAGAACATTCTCCTTATTGCGAACGCGATATTCGCACGCCTCAAAACTTAAAAACGCACAACGAAAAAGGCGACTTTCTTGTTTACATTAAGAAAGATAATTTGCTTCATCCGTACCATTATCAATATCATCCATTTGATGCAATTGGTTGGGACGGCTATCATTATCCTTACATTTTTTCTATCCACGATTTTGAACCAATAACCGGAAGAGTTCACTTGCCGCCACCAATTCACCAAACATTTGAAGCACACAACTTGGTGATATGCAGTTTTGTTCCGCGCAAATACGATTACCATCCGCTTGCAATTCCTGCGCCTTACCACCACAGCAATGTAGATAGCGATGAATTGCTTTACTACGTTGATGGTGAATTTATGAGCCGCAAACATGTAGAGCGCGGCATGCTTACGCTTCACCCAATTGGCATTCCTCATGGACCGCACCCCGGAGCAGTAGAAAAAAGTATTGGCAAAGAAGATACTCCCGAATTAGCGGTAATGATTGATACTTTTAAATCGCTTTGGATTTGCGAAGATGCGCTACCAATTGAAGATGGCGATTACTACAAAAGCTGGATGGAATAAAAATATTGAAACCGCAGCAACTGCGCTTTGAAAAAAGTATAAGTTTGTTGCCCTCTTTTTAAATAGAAATGAATACTAATTTAGAGTTTAATAAAAACGAAGACAGTCTTCGCCTAATGGTGAGCGAACTAAAAAAACAGTTAGAGCAAATAAAATTAGGTGGCGGCAAAAAGGCAACAGAAAGGCATAAAAGCAAAGGCAAGCTAACTGCTCGCGAGCGCTTAGAATTGCTTTTCGACAAAAATAAACCTACAGTAGAAATTGGAGCTTTTGCCGGCTGGGGAATGTACAAAGAGCAAGGCGGTTGCGTAGCCGGTGGTACCGTTGCCATGATCGGTTATGTGAAGAAAAGACTTTGTATTGTTGCCGCAAACGATGCAACCGTAAAAGCCGGAGCATATTTTCCTATTTCGGTAAAAAAGAATTTGCGCATTCAAGAAATTTCGATGGAAAACCGCATACCAATTATTTATTTGGTTGATAGTGCCGGAGCATTTTTGCCTATGCAAGATGAAGTTTTTCCGGATAAAGAACACTTCGGTAGAATTTTTAGAAACAATGCCGTAATGAGCGCAGCCGGAATACCGCAAATTGCTGCAATTATGGGTAGTTGTGTTGCCGGTGGAGCATACCTTCCAATCATGAGCGATGAAGCGCTTATAGTTGAAAATACAGGCTCTGTGTTTCTTGCCGGAAGCTATTTGGTAAAAAGTGCCATTGGCGAAGATATAGATAACGAAACTTTGGGCGGAGCAACCACACATTGCGAAATTAGTGGCGTTACCGATTACAAAATGAAAGACGACAAAGAGTGTATTGAAACCATTAGAAATTTAGTAGATAAATTCGGGCACAACGAAAAAGCAGGCTTCGATAGAATAGAGCCCGAAAAACCTGAATTAGACGAACAAGAACTTTACGGCATAATTCCCGAAGATGCTTCGAAGCAATACGATATGCTTGAATTGATTAAGCGACTGGTTGATAAAAGTGAAGTAGAGCAATACAAAGAAGAATACGGCAAAAGTATTATTTGCTGCTACGCTCGTGTTGATGGTTGGGCTGTTGGTATTGTTGCCAACCAGCGTAAAGTAGTGAAAAGCAAAAAGGGCGAAATGCAGTTTGGCGGTGTAATTTACAGCGATAGTGCCGATAAAGCCGCTCGTTTTATTATGAACTGTAACCAGCGGAAAATTCCTTTGGTTTTTTTGCAAGATGTAACCGGATTTATGGTTGGCAGCCGCAGCGAACATGGTGGCATTATTAAAGACGGAGCAAAGTTGGTAGCAGCAGTTGCTAATTCTGTAGTTCCAAAATTTACGTTCATTGTTGGCAACAGTTACGGAGCAGGCAATTATGCCATGTGTGGAAAGGCTTATGACCCACGTTTAATTTTCGCTTGGCCAAATTCTAAAATTGCAGTGATGGGTGGCGACCAAGCCGCAAAAACCATGTTGCAAATACAAGTGGCGCAAGAAAAAGCAAAAGGAGCAGAAGTTTCGCCCGAAGCAGAAAAAGAACTCTTAGATAAAATTAAGGCAAAATACACACAAACAATGGAACCGCGCTACTCTGCCGCCAGATTGTGGACAGATGGCATTATTGATCCTTTAGATACGCGCAAAATAATTTCAATGGGAATTGAAGCTGCCAATCACGCACCAATTACCAAGCCTTTTAGTGTTGGCATTATTCAAACCTAAAAACACAAAAAGTCCCGGCAACGGGACTTTGCTCTGATATAATTAGTTGAGTGAATACAATTAGTTTTTAGCACTTGCTACTGATACGTTTACTTGGTCTAAAGCTTTTTTATACATTCTTCCTGTTTCGCGATTGTTGTTTACAAAGTAGCCTTCAAAACGGTCGCCATCTTTCCAAAAAAATGTTCCCGAACCGTGCATCATTCCATTTAAAAAATCGCCTTCGTAGTGGTCGCCATTGGCAAAGGTAAAGATGCCCTTTCCTGTTCTTCTTCCATCTTTAAAGTCGCCTTTATATACATCTCCATTCGGGAAAAACATGGTGCCTAATCCTACGCGAGAATCGTTTTCGTAATTTCCCTCGTAAACGTTTCCACTTGCGAAATAATATTTGCCTATTCCATTCTTTTTTCCATTGGTAAATTCGCCTTCGTAGCGATCGCCATTTTTAAACACAAAAAGACCTTTTCCTAAAATTTCTCCATCTGCAAAAAGTCCCTCGTAGCGGTCGCCATCTGCATAATAGTAAATGCCTGCACCATTCATTTTGTTATCGGTAAACAAGCCTACATATTTATCGCCATTTAGAAAAGTATAAATACCTTGTCCGCTTCGCTTGTTGTCTTTCCACTCTCCGGTATAGGCTGCGCCATCTTTCATGGTAGCTTTTCCAAAGCCATTGCGCTTATCGTTTGCCCACTCTCCGTCATACACTTCTCCGGTGCTTAACACCGCTTTTCCGTGTCCGTGTTTTTCGCCTTTCTCATTATATTTTCCGGTGTACTTTCCGGGTACGAAAGTTTCAGCTTCATCAAAAGATGCAATGTTTTGATTGCGTTGTGCATTCAGCACACTGGCACTAAGTGCCAATGAAATAAACAGTAGTGTATTTTTCATGGTTCAAGGTTCTGGAATTGCTTTACGAGTGTTGTGTGCAGAAAGTTTCAATAACAATGAAAAATGTTTCAGAGAAAAAAGCACTTTTGCGTTGTTCATGCATCCATTAAAGCGACTTGCTTCGCAAACATTTATTTATGGTGTTCCAAGTATTGCCGGCAGGTTTTTAAACTACTTGCTCACGTATCTTTATACGCGCGTATTTTCTACTGCCGATTTTGGAGTGAACTCAGAACTGTATGCGTATAGCGGATTTTTCGCAGTGTTGTTGGCTTTTGGCTTAGAAACAGGCTTCTTTCGTTTTGAAAAAAAATCAGACAATCCCAATTTAGTTTTTGCAAGTGCATTCCGATTTTTATTGATTACTTCTTTCACCTTTTTATTCTTGGTTTTAGCTTTTTCAAAACCAATTGCTGCGGCAATGGAGTATCAAGGTTTTGAGTTTTATATCCGCTGGTTTGCTTGGATTTTGGTTTTAGACTCTATTGGCGCATTGCCGTTTGCCATGCTAAGGGCCCAAAACAAAGCAATGCGTTTTGCTATTATTAAAGTGATTGAAATTTTGCTGAATGTAGGCTTAAATATTTTCTTTTTGGTGCTATGCCGAAAGGCTTATATGGAACACGGGAATGCGTGGTTGGCTTCCTGCTACAATCCTGCGATTGGCGTGGGTTACATCTTTATTTCAAACTTAGTGGCAAGTGCAGTAAAGGTGCTTTTGCTTTTGCCCGAAATGAAAAATATTTCAACCGGTTTTGATAAAAATTTGCTGAAACAAATGCTGCGCTATTCTTTGCCAATGGTGCTAATTGGTTTTGCGGGAATCATCAACGAAATGTTGGACAGAATGAGTCTTAAATATTTATTACCCGGCACACCGCACGAAAATCTTGCACAGCTTGGAATTTATGGCGCATGTTACAAACTAAGCATTGTGATGAGTTTGTTTATTCAAGCTTTTCGGTATGCGGCAGAGCCTTTCTTTTTTGCACATGCGGCAAAAAGCGATTCACGAAAAGTGTATGCTGATGTACTACATTTCTTCACCATTTTTTGTGTGTTTATTTTTTTGCTGGTGATGTTGTTTGTTCATTATTTCAGTTTGTTTATCGGTGTTGAATTTCGCGCTGGCTTAAGTGTTGTTCCTATTCTGCTTATTGCCAATATGTTTTTAGGAATTTACACCAATCTTTCTATTTGGTATAAACTTACCGATAGAACCTTGAGCGGTGCAGCTGTTTCAATTTCTGGTGCAGTACTTACTATTGTTTTGCTGCTGTGGTTAGTGCCTAAAATGGGTTATGTTGGCGCGGCTTACGCCACTTTAGCTTGCTATGTTTTTATGGCGGTGGTTTCTTATTTTCTTGGTGCGAAATATTTCCCTGTTCCATACAATGTTGGCAAAGTGGTTGGCTATATTTTGTTGGGTATCAGCTTGTATTTTGTTCAATTAAAAATGATTGAATTAGGCGTTCCCGCCAATGCTTCAGGCATTATTTTGCTTGCAGTATTTTTGCTCTTGGTTTTTATTTTTGAAAAGAAAAATTTACAAAGTGTTAGAAGTTAAAATCATCAATAAATCACCACACTTGTTACCGGCTTATGAAACCGCAGGAGCAGCCGGAATGGACATTCGCGCATGGATAATTGAACCGATAGAATTGAAACCTTTTGAAAGAAAATTAATTCCCACAGGTTTGTATATTGAATTGCCTTTGGGCTACGAAGCACAACTGCGACCAAGAAGCGGATTGGCTTTTAAACATGGAATTTCATTACCAAACACTCCTGCAACTATTGATGCCGATTATCGCGGTGAAATAAAAGTGGCTTTAATCAATCTTTCAACCGAAACTTTTGTGGTTCAAAATGGTGAGCGCATTGCACAAATGGTGGTTGCCAAACACGAACAAGTAAGTTGGAAAACGGTTGAAACACTTAGCGAAAGCAGCCGTGGCGAAGGTGGCTTTGGCAGCACAGGAAAAAAATAATTCATTTCATTTTCGTTAAAACAAACCAATAAGCAGGAAAGAAAACAAAGAACAGTTCAATACTTATTGTAGAATATCTTTATTTGCCTTGTGGGTTGGTTATCAAAATTTTTAGGAAAAAAAGAAGTATCTGTAAGCTTGGAAGATTACAGCTCACTTGCTGTTGATTTTCATTCGCATTTAATTCCCGGAATTGACGATGGTGTAAAAACGGTCGAAGAGTCTGTGCAAGTTGTAGAGTCTTTAATTCAACTTGGTTTTAAAAAAATAATTACCACGCCACACGTAGTTACCGATGGCTACAACAACTCCAACGAAACTATTTTGCAAGGTAGAGATTTAGTGCGCGAAGCCTTAGCGAAAAAAAATATTTCTATTTCTTTCGATGCTTCAGCAGAATATTATGTGGACGAAACCTTACTTCCGAAAATAAAAGCAAAATCGCTCTTGCCGCTTTTTAAAAATTATGTGCTAATTGAGCTTTCGTATGTGCAGCCGCCACTTAGCGTTACTTCATACATTTACGAATTAAAAACGCACGGCTATAATGTGATTCTTGCTCACCCTGAACGCTATCCTTTTTATTATAGAAAAGATGTTTCTGCTTACGAAGAAATTCGCGATTTGGGCGTGTTTTTTCAAATGAATTTAGGCTCACTTTGTGGTGTGTATGGCAAAGGCGCACAGCAAGCTGCCGAAATGCTTGTTGATGCTGAAATGATAGATTTTGTTGCCACCGATATTCACAATATGAAGTTGATACCTGCGTTTACCAAAGCATTGGAATTGCCTTACGTTTGCAAAATTGTAGAACACGAAAATTTACTCAATAAACAACTACTATAAACATGCCTTTTAAAGAAACCGGGTTTCGCGATTTAAAAGTTTTTGAACCAAAAGTGTTTGCCGACTCTCGCGGCTATTTTTTTGAATCGTTTAATAAAGAAATTTTTGCTGAAGCGGGAATAAATTCAGCGTTTGTGCAAGACAACGAATCTTGCTCAAACAAAGGCGTGTTGCGTGGTTTACACTATCAACACGAGCCGTTTGCACAAGCAAAACTAGTACGTGTTGTAGCAGGCAAAGTCTTAGATATTGTTTTGGATATTCGCAAAGGTTCACCAACTTTTGGAAAGTATTACAGCATTGAACTTTCTGCCGAGAACAAATTGCAATTATACATTCCGCACGGTTTTGCTCACGGCTTTTCGGTATTAGAAGACAATACTATTTTTCAATATAAGTGCGATAATTTTTATTCAAAAGAAAGCGAAGGCGGCATCAATGGTTTTGACCCTGCACTAAATATTGATTGGGGAATAAATATAGAAGAAGCTATTGTTTCTGATAAAGACAAAGTGCTGCCAGATTTTGAAAACTGCGTAAACCATTTTGTGTTTTAGCTTGCAGAGCAAAGCTAAACGCTTGGTTTTTCTATTACCTTTACCGCTATGAATATTTTAGTAACTGGAGCAAACGGGCAGTTGGGAAACGAGTTAAAATACTTGTCTCAAAACTTTTCTACACACCAATTTTTCTTTACCACTTCGAGTAATTTAGATATAACAAATTTCGCTTCGGTTGAAAATTTTTTTGCCACAAACAATATTGAATTATGTATAAACACCGCTGCTTACACTGCGGTTGATAAAGCCGAAGGTGAAAAAGAAAAAGCTTTTCTAATAAACTCTTTTGCGGTTGAAAATTTAGCAAAAGTTTGTGCTGCAAATCGCGCAAAATTGATACATATTTCTACCGATTTTGTTTTTGATGGAACACTTGCAAGACCTTTATTAGAAAGCGATTCCACCAATCCGATAAACGTTTACGGAGCCTCAAAATTAGAAGGTGAAAAACTTGCATTGCAGCAACTTCCTTCCTCCATTATTATTCGCACTTCGTGGGTTTACTCTTCGTTTGGAAATAACTTTGTGAAAACCATTTTGCGGCTCTGCAACGATAAGCCGCAACTCAATATTATTTTCGACCAAATTGGCACGCCAACACATGCTCGAGATTTGGCAGCAGCTATTTTTCACATGGCAAACAACGATAAGTTTTTAGCAGAAAAAGGAATTTTTAATTTCAGCAACGAAGGCGTTTGCAGTTGGTACGATTTTGCTATCGCCATTCGGGATATGGCAAATTTAAGTACACCTATTTTTCCGATAGAAACGCACCAATACCCAACACCTGCTGCGCGACCAAAATTTAGTGTGCTAAACAAGTCTTTGTTTAAACAGACTTTTCAATACGAAATTCCTTATTGGCGAAACAGCTTACAACATTGCGTTCTTGAATTAAATTAAAAACGAAAAAATATTCCCTTGCCCTTATTTATATTTAGTCTAAATAAGTATGTTTGTTTTTCAAATTACTACTTATGAAACTAAGTTCGTTTAAAATTGGTGTGCTATCTTTTCTAATTGTGCTGCTTTTAATGCCGCTCGGTCATGCACTTATGATACTTACCGAACATTTACTAAACGACAGCAAATACATTGGCGCCTTCGCAATTGGCGTGATTGGTTTTGCGATGTTGGCAATAGGAATTTTTAAAGATGAAAAACAAGCATTAGCAACTGTTTTGGGCTTAATTGGCGGTGTTTTAGTTTGGACCGGCTGGATAGAATTTTCGTTCGTGTGGATTGCTGAAAAATTAAGCATTCCCGCACTGATGGAGAATGGAGAGGTTGCAACCAAACCGGAATATTTGGTGATGATGTCTTCTCTCGGGTTGCTTTTAGCCTTTCTTCTTTTATTTCTTTTTACACAAAACCGCTGTACTTTTTTTGTTTGGTTCCAAAGAGTTTTTAAACTAACAAAACCGCTCAAAATGGCAGATGCACAGTTTAAGCCATTGGCAATTATCACCTTTATAGAAACTATTATGTTATTGTGGACTTTCTATTTGGTGCTGCTTTTTGTTTACGATAAAGATATTGCCGGAGACCGCCATCCTGCTACATTTATTGTTGCTTTTGGTTCTCTGTTTTGGTCGTTTTATTTAATGCTGAAACTCATCAAACTTTCAAAATTCGATTACGCCATTCGCTATGCCATACCAACCGTAATTATCTTTTGGAATTTTATTGAGGTAATCGGTCGTTGGGATATGTTTAAAGAAATATGGATTCACCCAACTGAATATTGGTTTGAAAACACGATTACACTTTTAATGTTATTTGCTTTCATAGCTTATTATTTCTACGAAAACAAAGTGAAATTAAAGCGTAGTAGAGAGCTTAGAGAGTCTGCTTAAACAATCAATCTAAACCACTAACCTATTAACGCACCACTTGAAATTTCTGAATTTCAAGTGGTTTTACTTTATATAAAACTATACACTGTTCTTTATTTTTTTAAAGCATAGAACACAGCATACTTTTCTTTTCTAAAATTTCGCACAGGAAATTGTGCTGAATAAAATTACTTTTGTCGTTCACGGAAAGATGCCAGAGTGGTTGAACGGGCACGCCTGGAAAGTGTGTGTACTCCTAAAGGGTACCGAGGGTTCGAATCCCTCTCTTTCCGCTGATTTTTATTTAGTTTAAAAGTATTGGAGCAAGCAATAAAAACCGCGGTATCTCTACTTCAAAATACGCTCCGCTAATTTTATTTTCAAAGGTATATTCTCCTTCCATTATGCCAATTGCGGTTTCTAACGGGCAAGAACTTGTATATTCAAAAACCTCGTTAGTTGCCAGCAGCGGATATTCACCAATTACGCCTTCACCCCACACGTGTTCCACTCTTCCTGTTCCTGAAGTAATTATCCAATGGCGTTTTTGCAACTGCACAGGAAATGGATTTAAGTTTCTAATCGAAATTTTATACAAATATAAATAGCGGCTTGCTGCAGGCATTGAATGATGCTCACTGTAAACGCTTTCAACAATTATTCGTATTCCTGAACTTGTGGCTGTTTCCATACCTTAAAATCAAGTTGAAAATATGACAACTTTGGTTGCATTGACTTTCACTTTTCAACATTACTTGAAAAGCTTATTCCGCAGTGCATGTGTAGCCTTGTGTTTCTTTCATGTTCACATCTGCTTCGTAGGTTGAAGATGAAGAATAGTTTGATTCACAAAGTTTTTCGGAAGATGAACCTTTGGTGCAGTTCACGCATTTAGCACACGACATTAAAAGCAAGGTTGTGCTTATAGCTGTAAAAACTAGTGTTTTCATGGTTGTAAATTTTTTATTGTGCAAAAATAATTGCTTTGCGATGTTTGCTGTTGTTTTAAGTTTAAATTTGTCGCAATTTTTATGCAGAATTTTTTTGCCAAAGCTATTTCGCTTCTATTTCATCCGTTGCTTTTTCCTACTTATGCAACGCTGATTATTATCACAGCAAATCCATTTTTGTTTGGTAGTTTCGATTTTAAAAACAAAGTAGTTTGGGTTGGATTGGTTTTTGCACTCACCTTTATTTTTCCTGCTGTTTGGCTAATTATGATGCGCAAGTTAGAAATGATTGATTCGCTTGAATTGAAAACAAGTAAAGAGCGAATTATTCCGTTTATGGCTACGGGAACTTTTTATTTGTGGGCATACCGAATGTTTCGTCCGAGTGTAGGCAATGCTTTTTTTGCCAACGAATTAATTTCGCACATGCTGCTTGGAGCTTCTATTGCCATCTTTATCGCATTCTTAGCAAACTTGTTCACCAAAGTGAGTTTACATGCCATTGGTGCGGGTTGTTTTTTTGCACTGAGCTTAATTTTGGTTCGCCATTCCGATTTTAATTTAACGCTTTTGGTTGTTTCTTCCATCGTAATTGGTGGCGTAATTGGCACAGCTCGTTTAATGCTCGGAGCGCATCGCCCTGCCGAAATTTTTTCGGGTTACTTAGTTGGTATAGTGGGAATGATTATTGCGTTTGTAATTATTCCAAGAATTTTTGGATAGGCTCCAAACGGTTCTTTTCACACTATTTTTATTGTGCAAACAGAAAATAGATTCTTATTTGTGCAGCTATAAAAAACAAAGAAATGCTTAAAGCAACTATTCAAAAAAACGACAAACTCGCCTACTGGCTTATCGGAATACTATCGGTAGTAATATTTTGCGGAGTGGTTTTCTTAAAGCAAGCCAAGCTGGATATTGACGTAAATTTTGACGTGCATATTTTTGCCAAAATCAATGCCATTATCAATACTACTGTTTCGTTTTTGCTCATTGCAGGACTTGTTTTTGTGAAACAGAAAAAATATGAACTTCATAAAAAAACAATGCTGAGTGCAATACTACTTTCGGTGTTGTTTTTGGTTTCTTACATCGCGCATCATTTGCTTAGCGATAGCACTTCTTTTGGTGGCAGTGGCACAATTCGTTTGGTTTATTTCTTTATACTTATCACACATATTATTCTCGCAGGAATTATATTGCCGTTTATTCTTTTAACGGCTTATCGCGGGCTCACCGCAGAGTTTCCCAAGCATAAAAAATGGGCGAAAATTACTTTCCCGATTTGGCTTTATGTGAGCGTTACTGGCGTGTTGGTTTATTTGATGATTTCGCCTTACTATCAATAGGTTTTACCTATTTCTTTTCAAAATCTAAACTTAGAGAGTTTACGCAATAGCGCATTCCTGTTTCAGTTGGTCCATCGTTGAACAAATGCCCCAAATGCCCGCCACACTTTGCACACATAATTTCTGTGCGCACCATGCCATGCGATAAATCTGTTTGTGTTTTAATTTTACCTCCGGCAATTTCTTTATCAAAACTTGGCCAGCCGCAACTGCTGTGAAATTTCATATCATCGGTAAAAAGTTCGTTTCCGCAGGCTGCACATTTGTAAACGCCATGCTCTTTGTTCAAATAATATTTGCCGGAAAACGGTGCTTCTGTTCCTTTTTCTCTAAGTATATGAAATTGCTCCGGTGAAAGTTTTTCTTTCCATTCCTCTTCGGTTTTATTCACTTCCTGAGTCATAAACTTTTTCTCCTTTTCAGTTTTTACAGTTTGTGTGTGGCAAGCAATTACCAAGCCGGCCACCATTAAAAATACTATGGAAACTACTTTTGTCATTTTCCATAGCTATTACATATTCAGCGGACGATTATCTGTGGCAATTAAACACGCTTCTTTAAACGCTTCAGAATAAGTTGGGTGCGGATGGCTCATGCGCGAAATATCTTCGGCACTTGCTCTGTATTCCATAGCAACCACACCTTCGATAATTAAATCGGCAGCACGTGCGCCAAAAATGTGGACGCCCAAAATTTCATCGGTTTCTTTATCGGCAATTACTTTCACAAAGCCATCTAAATCGCCTGAAGCTCTTGCTCTACCTAATGCTCTAAACGGGAACTTTCCTGTTTTAATTGCTTTGCCTGCGGCTTTTAATTCTTGCTCAGTTGCGCCAACACAAGCGGCTTCGGGCCAAGTGTAAGCCACTCCGGGAATTAAGTTGTAATGAATGTGCGGCTTTTGTCCCGCAATCGTTTCTGCAACAAATACGCCTTCTTCTTCTGCTTTGTGCGCAAGCATTGCACCTTTAATCACATCGCCAATTGCGTAAACTCCGGCAACTGCTGTTTCCAAATTTTCGTTTACCTCTACTCTGCCTCTTTCATCGGTTTTCAATCCAATGTTTTCTAAACCTAAATTTGCGGTGTAAGCACTTCTGCCAACAGCTACTAAACAATAGTCGCCTTTCAATTCTACCTTTTCTCCGGCTTTAGTTTCGGCAGTTACCGTTACGTTTTTACCCTTTGCGGTTGCTCCCGTAACTTTTGTTCCCAAGTAAAATTCCATGCCTTCTTTTTTAAGCACACGAAGCATTTCGCGGCTTATTTCATCGTCCATCGAAGGCACAAGTTTATCTAAGTATTCAACGATGGTAACTTTAGCGCCCAAGCGGAGATAAACAGAGCCCAATTCCACGCCAATAATTCCACCTCCAATAATAATTAAGTGCTTAGGAATTTCGCTTAAGCTCAATGCTTCGGTTGAAGTGATAATGCGCTTTTTATCTATGGTGATAAACGGCAATGAAGTTGGTTTGCTGCCTGTGGCAATAATTACTTTTTCGGTTTCAATTTCTTGCTTGCTACCATCGGCCGCTTTCACGGCAATTTTGTTTTTAGTTACGAAACTGCCTTCGCCATAAAACACATCTATTTTGTTTTTCTTCATCAAGAAAGCAATGCCATCGTTGTTTTGCTTCACAATGCTTGCTTTGCGCTCCACCAATTTTGTAAAATCAACTTCAACGCCTTTCACCGTAATGCCGTGTTCGCTAAACTTGCTGTTGGCATCGTGGAAATGGTGCGAAGAATCTAATAATGCTTTTGAAGGAATGCAGCCCACGTTGGTACAAGTGCCGCCAAGTGCGTTGGCATATTTTTCAATAATGGCAACTTTAAAACCTAATTGTGCGCAACGAATTGCTGCAATGTAACCTCCCGGCCCCGAACCTATTACTGCGATATTATACATGTTGAAATTCTATTTTTTTTTCGGCTTGCAAGTTGGGAAGTTGTAACGAGAAATAAAAGTGTATTTGGTTTTTCGGTGCTGCGGTGCTGTTATTATTCTTTAATTCTTGCGTTTTTGATGTTTTGTGTAGCAGCGAAAGTATTTACCTGTCTAAATCCTCCAACTTAAACATATTGCTAAACAGTTCGTTGAATTGAACAGCATTTTCGTTGAGTTCTGTTTTGCTAATTTGCGAATATTCAGCAAGTGCGTGAAGGATATATTCTTTCATTACATACTTGTTGTTGTTGCTACACTTTGCGCAAAATGCTTTCACTAAATCGTTTAGCGCTTCAATAGAATCTAATTTTAAAAAATAGGTTTTATTGTTTTCGTTTTGAAGCAAACTCAGCGAATTGTTTTCGCCAAACCAGTTTAATATATCGCGATATGGCGAAGGCGATTTCGACTTTTTTAAACTTACAGGGTTGGGGAAAATAGTAACAAAAAAATTGCGAATTGCTTTGCTTATTAAGCCTTGTACAACTGTTATAATACCTTCTTGTTCGCCTTCGTAAAGCAATTCTATTTTACCCGAAATGGCCGGAGTGGCAGTATATAAATCGCTAATGCGCACAAAAGATTTTGTTTCTCCATTCAGCAACATTCTTCGCTCTGCGGCACTCATCGCCAATTCGTAAATTGAAATCGAAAGCCGCGCACTCACACCGCTTTTCATATCAATAAATTCGCTGCTGCGCGCTTCAAAAGCAATTTGCTCAATTAGCGAAGCAACTAAATCGCTCATTTCTACAGCCTCGTTTTCTGTGTTGTTTTTAGCTTCTTGTTTTGTAATATTTTTGGCGATATTTAGGGTTTGCGGATAGTGCGTGTGGATTTGTGAACCAATGCGATCTTTGAGTGGAGTAACCATGCTTCCGCGATTGGAATAATCCTCAGGATTAGCCGTAAACACAAATTGTATATCTAAGTTAAAGCGTATTTTATAGCCGCGAATTTGCACATCGCCTTCTTGCAAAATATTAAAGAGTGCTACTTGGTTTCGAGCTTGCAAATCGGGCAGTTCGTTTATTACAAATACGCAGCGGTTACTGCGCGGAATTATTCCGAAATGAATGGCGCGCTCATCAGCATAACTCACATTTAATTTTGCAGCTTTTATTGGATCAATATCGCCAATTAAATCGGCAACGGTAACATCGGGTGTTGCTAATTTTTCTGCATAGCGTTCGCTGCGATGTAGCCACGAAATTGGTGTATTGTCGCCCTTTTCAGCAATTAAATTTTTAGCATAAAAAGAAATTGGCGCAAGTGGATCATCGTTTAGTTCGCTGCCTTCAACAATGGGAATCCATTCATCTAATAGGTTTGTAATTTGCCGTGCGATTTTAGTTTTCGCTTGCCCGCGTAAGCCTAAAAAATTGATGTTGTGTTTGGCGAGTATTGCTCGCTCCAATTCCGGCATCACGGTATTTTCGTAACCGATAATGTTTTCAAAAATCTTTTCGTTCCTTTGTAATTTGGCAATTAAATTTTGGCGCAATTCTTCTTTTATGCTTTTCGATTTATAGCCAAATTCTTTGAGCGCACCAAGCGTTTTTATCTCAGTAAGGTTTTGTGTTTTTATTTTAGCCATAGCGTGTGGTATTGTTTGCTATGGTAAAGGAAATACTTGCTGTGCTATGTTTGGTTCTTTTGGTAAGAAATGAAAGGTTTTGGTAATGTTTTTACTATTGCTTCTTCTCTTTCTTTTCCTTTAAAATTTGCCAAGCTTCACTTACCAATAAGCCGGTGAAAAGCCCATAGAGCGCGAAAAACACAAGCGCAAAATGCTTGTTGGTTATTGGTTCAACAAAAATAAAATAGCATACAAACAGCAGCGAGGCAAATACTTTGAACCCAAACATGGCTCCAAAATATTGCATAAACTGCGAATGTCCTTTTAGCTGCAAACCTATTTGCAATAAGTAAAAAGAAACTAAGGTTACAGCAATCAAAAACATTAAGCTGAGCCAACTAAAATTGATAAAATCTGTAATGAATTGCGTTTTTGTTTCTAACAAATAAATTGCAACAGCGCACAGCAAGGAAAGTACCAATAATTTTACAAAAAATCGCATTCGTTATTTTGGTTTTGTTCGGTAATTATTTGTTTGTTATTCTTCAAAATCAGTAACACCTCCGCTTAAAATAAACTTCATGGCTTCAGCAGGCGTAACACCTTCCAGCGGTTGCACTAAATCTCTGTTTACTAAAACTACGTTTCCTGCAATGCTGTAGCTAAATGGTAAATATACCGCTACCTTATCGGCAATTTTTATTTTGCTTAAATCTTTCTGTGTAATAAAACCTACGCGGTAAATGCCACTTCCTTTTCCAATTTCAACCGTAACCGGAGATTTGAATTTTGCCTTATTTCCAATAAAGGCATCTAAAAAATCGCGTAGTGAACTGTAGATGTCTTTTACCAATGGTGTGCGTTCCAAAATATCTTCAAACAAAATGAGTATTGGACGTAAAAGAACGGTTGAGCCAAGCATGCCAATAAAAGTAATAAGCATAAAAAGAGCCAATAATCCGATGCCGCGGATACGTTTCCCTGCTATAAGTTCCGTAACATCAGTTACGTTATTATCTAACCAATTAAAGGTTATCCAAATGGCATAAAACGTTACAAACACCGGAGTAATAAGCACTGCTCCACGAATAAAATAAGTAAGTATTTTCTTTAAAAAATTCATATCAAGAATGGTGTGGGTTTACTAAAAACCAAAGTGGTTTTTTATGCGCTGCTTTTGTTGAATGTGATGATTAAAGTGCATTATACACAAGCGAAACCATTCGGCAGCGCTAAGATAGCCAAGAAACGGATGTTTTACTTTTGCATTTGAATTGAGCGAAGGCAATATCGCTGCCGCTTGATGCACCATTGTTTTCACTTCTTCCATTCTTGCGATTAGTTGTTCTTTGCTTTCGGGTTGGTTTGGCTGTACCGAAACGCTTGTTGGCATTTCAATTTTTATGCTTGGCATGGTGCCAAAAATATATACTGCATAACCAGAAAATGTTTTGCTGCCGCCATTTTTCACCTTTTCATCATTGGTGGCAATGCGCTGTATGTTTTTAAAGAAAAAACCTTTTGCCGCCATCCACAAATGAATGTAAACCTGCCCGATGCTCCATGAGTTTTCTGCCGGCTTTTGCAGCAGTTGCTCCATAGAAAAATTATTAAGGTCGCTTTGCCATTGGCTAATTACATCAATGGTTTGTTGTTCTACTTTTTTAATATTCATAAAACTGCTTTTAGAGGAGCAAATGTACTTTCAAACCTAAATATTTATTGAAAATATTTGAGCCGTAGTTTTGCACCATAAACTTTACTGCAAACAAAAAGCCGCTTTGATGATTTATGAAAAAGGAATTTATATTTGGAAACGATACAGCGTGAAACTATTGTCTATTATTTATTCTGTGGAACAATCATTTGGCTTCACAATTTGTAACGAATATAGAACCTTTAAAACTAAACAGCAATGGAACTTAACAGTAAAAAGCTTGAACGAACATCACAAATAATTTACTATTCTATCTCGATAATTCTTTGTTTGTTTCTAATTCTGCTATCAAGCAAAATTATTGGAGACCTCGATAGCACCACAAAAAGTCCGGAGCCCGAAAATTTTGAAAATAAAAGTGCGCTCGCCACGCTTAACAAAGACAGCGAAAAATATACTACGGATTTAGAAAACTTATATTCTAAGAAAGAAACGATTGATAAAACAATAGCCGCAGCAAAGGAGATTTTTGCCAACGAAAAACAATCGTTTGATAATTGGCTACAAACAAGAAAAACTTTAGGCTCACCGGATAAAGACCAAGAAGTGATTGACCGCGCAAAAAAGTTAGACGATTTTTATGCCGTAGAGCAAGGTTGGCGAACACAGCTCAACACCTTGCAAAATCAAATTGACGAAACCGAAAAAAAAGCACAAGGAGTTCAAGAATCAATAAACAAAGAGAAAGCTCTTGCCTATAAGCAATATGAGAAAGAGCAAAAGCAATATGAACTGAAAGTATTTTTAATTCGGCTTGTTTTTGTTACGCCTATTTTAATATTGGGAATTTTCTTTTTCGTTCGTTATAGACAACACAAATTTTGGCCCCTTTTCTTTGGCTTCACACTTTTTTCGCTCTACGCTTTTTTCTTTGGGCTTGTTCCATATTTGCCAAGCTACGGTGGCTACGTTCGCTATTCGGTTGGTGTAATTCTCTCGGCAGGAATTGGCTACTATGCCATTAAACACATAAGACAATTTATAGAGCAGAAACAAGCAGAGCTAAAAGTTCCCACACAGGAGCGAGCCAAAAAAGTTCAAGCAGAAGTAGCAGAGAAAGCATTAGATAAACATTTTTGCCCTTCGTGCGGAAAAGATTTTTTGTTGCGTAAATGGGATTTTCCAATAACAAAAATTACAGAAATAGACGCATACAAGTATGTTACGCCTTTTTGCCGCCACTGCGGGTTGGTTCTCTTTAAAGATTGCCGCAATTGTGGAACTAAAAATTTTGCCCATTTGCCTTTCTGCTCATCATGCGGAACAAAAGTTTCTGTTGACGAGTAAAATCATGTTAAAATAATTGATTATCAGCTGGTTGTAAAACAAAAAATCCTGCTTAACAGCAGGATTTTTGTAGGGCGGAGAGAGAGGGATTCGAACCCACGGAAGGCTCATCACCTTCGACTGTTTTCAAGACAGTTGCATTCAACCACTCTGCCATCTCTCCGTGTGCAAAAATAGAAAAGCATATCATAATGCAAAACATAAAGTAAAACTTATCGCTACTTTTTTTTCTAAAAGCCGCAGTTTCTTTTAATTTCGCACCGCTTTTTAAAAGAGTACTCTTATTTTATGGCAAATCTTAAAGAAGTTCGTAATAGAATTGGTAGCGTAAAAACTACCCAACAAATTACCAAAGCAATGAAATTGGTGGCGGCAAGCAAGCTAAAGCGCGCCCAAGACCGCATTACCCAAATGCGTCCTTATTCAAAAAAGTTGAATGCAATTTTGAGTAACTTAATGCAAAGTTTAGAAGGCGAAGATATTTCGTTGGCACTAAACAAAGTGCGCGAGCCTAAAAAAGTGCTTATTGTTTTAATAACATCAGATAAAGGTTTGTGCGGTGGCTTTAATTCAAACTTAATTAAAACTACGCGCAACCTGCTTGGCCATACTTACGCTACACAAGCTGCTGCGGGTAATGTAACCCTTTTGCCTATCGGAAAAAAAGGCTACGATTACTTTAAAAAATTCGACAACTTACAGTTCAATACCAACCATATTTCTTTATTAGGAAAATTGAATTTTAATGCTTCGCAAGAAGTGAGCATTGCTTTAACCAGTGCATTTTTAGCTGAAGAATTTGATGTGATAGAATTGGTTTACGCACAGTTTGTAAACGCAGCTACGCAAAAGTTTATGGTAGAAAGATTTTTACCTGTTGCCGGATTGGCAAACGAAAACGCGAAAGCAGACCAAAAGAAAAACGATTATCTTTTTGAGCCAAGCAAACATCAACTTTTAGAAGAGTTGGCGCCTAAAATTTTAAATACACAATTCTTTAAAGCGCTTTTAGATACCAATGCTTCGGAAAATGGATCGCGCATGGTGGCAATGGAGTCTGCTACCAACAACGCACAAGAAATGATTCGCAACCTGAGCATTTTGTATAACCGCGAACGCCAAGCTGCCATTACCAAAGAAATTTTGGAAATTGTGGGCGGAGCGGCTGCTTTAGAACAAAAATAAAAACCTCACAGCGAAAAAACATTGCCGAAATCGGAATTTTGCTGCTGTAATTTGGTTTTAAATTTAATACTTCATTGGTAATGGAAAACCTGCATCAACATATCGAATCGCTTATTTTTAGTTCAGAAACGGCTGTGAGCAGAGAGGATATTTCTGAGTGCATTCAAAAGCTAACCAACGAAGTGGTTGATGAGCAAATCATAGACCAAATTCTCCAAGATATTGCAGAGAAATATAAACCCGATTATTTTTCGTTTGAGTTGCGCGTAATTGGCGGTGGCTATCAGTTTTTCACCAAGCCAGAATACCACAAAACTGTAAGTATTTTAATAGGGCAAAAAGAAAAGAAAAAACTTTCGACCGCAGCATTAGAAACACTTGCCATTATTGCCTATCGCGGACCGGTAACTAAAAGCGAATGTGAGCAAATTCGCGGTGTGAACTGCGATTATTCAGTTCAAAAATTATTGGAAAAAGAATTGGTGGAAATGGCCGGAAGAGTAGAAGATTCGCCCGGAAGACCTGTGCTATATAAAGTTACTTCGTTGTTTTTAGATTATTTCGGCATCAACTCTACAACTGAACTTCCTAAATTGAAAGAAGTGATGCCAGATGAGCAAAACAGCATTGGCGAGTCGAGCAATTTACAAGAAAGCACAACAGCAGAATAGGTTTTCTTTCTTAATTTCTAAGTGAACCGTTCACCGTTTTGCCTCAACTTTCTTTTTAATGAACATTAGCATTATATACCATTCTAATTTATTTAAAATTGCACACTCATTTTTACTAAAAACCAATTAAATACAAATGGCAACAACCAAAGAGTTTTTCAGCAAAGAGGACTTAAAGTTTCTCGAAACTTATTTAAACACTTACTCTCCTACAGGCTTTGAGGCTGAAGGGCAAAAAGTGTGGTTAGATTATTTAAAACCAGCTATTGACGAATACCATGTGGACAATTACGGAACAGTGTATGGCGTTGTAAACCCAAAAGCAGATTTTAAAGTAGTAATTGAAGCACATGCCGATGAAATTTCTTGGTATGTAGCCAATATTACTTCCGATGGATTGCTTTATGTGCGTAGAAACGGAGGCAGCGACCACCAAATTGCGCCTTCTATGCGTGTTTGGATTCACACCGAAAAAGGAAAAATTCCCGGAGTATTCGGCTGGCCTGCAATACATTTGCGCAAAGGAGCAACCGGAGAAACACCGGCAAAAGTTGAAAATATTTTTGTGGATTGCGGCTGCATTTCTGCTGAAGAAGTTAAAGAAAAAGGTATTCACCCGGGAACTATAATTACTTTCCAAGACGGCTTTTTTACGCTAAACGACCGCTATTTTGGCGGCAGAGCTTTAGACAACAGAATGGGCGGTTTTATGATTGCAAAAGTTGCCCGACTTATTAAAGAAGGAAAGCACAAATTGCCATTCGGTTTGTATATTGTAAACAGTGTGCAAGAAGAAGTTGGCTTACATGGCGCTTACATGGTTGCTCATACCATCAACCCAAATTGTGCCATTATTACTGATGTTTCGCACGATACTTCTACTCCAATGATTGATAAAAATGTAGATGGCGATTACAAATGCGGAAAAGGTCCTGTACTTACCATTGCACCAGCGGTTCATAACAAATTATTAGGTCATTTGCGATCTACAGCAACCAAGTACAATATTCCATTTCAGTTAGATGCTGCTTCGCGCTCTTCGGGCACAGATACTGATGCTTGGGCATATACCAGAGGCGGTATTCCTTCGGCACTCATTTCTTTGCCTTTGCGCTATATGCACACTACGGTAGAAATGGTGGCGAAAGAAGATGTGGAAAATGTAATTAAACTAATGAAAGAAAGCGTATTGTCGCTTACGCCAAATTTCAACTTTAAATATCTATAAGAAGTCTTTTTTAATCAAATTTTTAAACGGGAAAAGGTAGAAATATCTTCTCCCGTTTTTTGTTTTTAGCGAGTTAAATTTTATTGGTTTTAGAAACTTATCCGGTTTGGATATTTTACTTTTTTGCCCTAATTCTTACTTCATATTAAAACTATTTTGATTGATAGTTACTTTTGTATTATCAAAATACATTAACAATGAAAAAACTTTTATTCTTAGTAGCTGCGGCTACACTTATTTCTACCTCTTGCAGTAAAGAATTTATGAAAAAGCAAGAAGCAAAATTTAAAGTAAACGGCACACAATACAATGTGGGCGAAGACGGAATGAGTGCCGGCTACTTTAATGGCGGCTCTTCTTTTTTAGCAATAACTCCAACTGCCGGTAATAGCCAAACCATACAACCTACTATTGTTGTAAACCTAAATAAACTAAACCAAGTTGTTCAAATAGATTCTGCACAAGAGGGTTTTAACTACCTCCACACCGGCTCCATACAATATATACCAAAGCGTGGCACTTGGAAAATTACCAGCCATAAAGAAGGCAATCCTGCCAGCCGCCATACCGAAGGAAATTTTGATATGGTAGTATTCAATCCACAAAACCCGGCAGATAGCCTCGTGATTTCCGAAGGTTACTTTTATGTAAACAATTACTAAATCCCATTAAATAAAAAAAAGCCACATAGAAGATTCTGTGTGGCTTTTTTTATTTAATCTATGCTGTAATTACTGCTGTTCTATTGGCGTAATTTCAGAATTTGGGTTACTTTCTGTTTTTTTCTTCTTTTCTTTTTTCGGTTCATCGTCAATTAGCGAAACACCTTTTGAAACGCCTTTTAAACCGCCTTTGTTTAATTCAAATATAAGCGAAAAGCGCAAAGTATTATCCAACGGGCTTGGCGTGATTGAAGTTGGAATTAAGTACGAAAAGTTTAAACCTACGATAGAGTATTTAACCGTTACACCGGCAGTAGCATATTGTCTGCCACCTTTGGAGCGGGGCTCGTAGAAATAACCAAATCTTGCACCAAATTGTTTGTTGAACATATACTCTGTTCCAATGCCAATCATAAACTCGCTCATTTCTTCTTTAAAGCCGCCCGGGGCATCACCAAACGAAGTAAACATTCCAGATACTACAGATTTTTCGCGATAGTCATACACGCCATTGCTGTCTTTATCTACCGTGCTTGGTGTTGGCACCATTAGTTTATTTATATCAAAGGCAAAACTCCAAGTATTTTTTGCGTCAATGTTTAAAGCATAACTAAAACCTATGCCTAAGTTGGTAGGTATAAAATCTTTAACCGTGCTGCTGGTATAGCTCACCTTGTTTCCGATATTAGAAATGTTCATGCCTACTGCTACATCGTGGCTTATTTTTGCGCCATCTTTTTTAAAGTTTTGTCTCCAAGTCCAGTTGATGTCTCCAGCTCCAGCAATAGCTGGTTTTATTACGTTTCCATTTGCCGATTGACCTCCTGCCAAATTAGAATAGGCTAAACGCAAACCTACGCCTAAAGAAAAGTTCTTTGCCAATTTACGTGCATACCAAGCGTCTATGCTAAATTCGTTTGGTCTAAAAGAGCCTAAACTTCCTCCGTTTTCATCAGTAAAATCAATGTTTCCTAAAGAGAAATAGCGGATTGAACCGCCAATAGCTTGCTCGCCTTTTTGGTTTTTATCTTTTATTTTTCCATAGCCAGAAAGAGAGGTGAGATAAATATCGTTCACCAATTTTTTAAGCCATGGTGTAAACGAAATTCCCACACCAAAATCTTTTTCAACAAAAGCCATGTTTGATGGGTTTAAAAATGCTCCGTTTATATCCGGTGTGGTTGCAATACCCACATCGCCCATTCCGCCTGCGCGCGCATCAGAATTTATTCTTAGAAAAGGCATGGCTGTGGTTACGGTGTTTATCTTTACTCCGTCTTTATACCAAGTAGTTTGTGCATTGGTTAAGGTAGTAACTAAAAGCGAAACCGCAACAAGCGTAAACAGTTTTTTATTAAGCATTATAATTTAATTCGTTCGGCAAATAAAACATTTTTATGAAATATGCTGTTTTAAACAGTGGCAACAAAACGCACTACAAAACAGAATATTGTATAGTGAAAGAAACAAAATTTAGTTGTTTGAGTGTTTTAAATAGCTTTATTATACTTGAAAGAGCGGGCTTGGGTTTCAATGGTTGTTTGGTTGCTAAAACAAATCCTTAATACGCGCTTTCTTTTTAGGGTCTTTTCTAAACGAATATCCTTTTTCAATATCTTTTAATAGCAACACTATATCACCCATCATAAGGTTCACGCTGTTGGAGTCTAAACCGTTGTAGTATTTGCGAATATTGCCATTGTAATCCACTAAAATAAATTTTTCACTGTGCAGAAAATCTTCCGGGTTTTTATCGTCCATGGCAGAAACAAAAAATCCTTTTTGGGCTAAATCAAAAACCTCTTGTTTGCTGCCGCGAACAAAATACCATTTTCCCGGTACCGCATTGTGCTTATCGGCATAGGCTTTTAGTGCCGGCACAGAATCTTTGTTTTCATCAACCGAAATAGAAACAAAGCGAATTTTGTTGTCTTTAATAAAACTTTTTTGTACTCTTTCCATTTGGCTGCTCATGCGTGGGCAAACTCCCGGGCAGGTGGTATAAAAAAAGTCCACTACATAAACCTGTCCTTGCAAACTATCTGAAACCAAAGTATCGCCTAATTGAGTTTGCAACTTAAACGAAGGAATAGTGTGGTAAACCGTATCGCCTTTTTCGTCTACTCCTTTTGGAAACATAGCTCGTGGTGGTTTGGGGCGCGGCACATCGCCCAATTTATTTTTAAAAAAGAAAAAGAGCGCCATTGGTATAATAAGTACCGCTAAAATTGCTACAAATCGTGTACGTGGATTCATTTTGCTTTAAAATATCTACGCTGCAAACCTACTGCAATTTGTGTGATAAAAACTTAAATTATGCTTTATCATAAATTTGAGTTACATGCTGCTTTGGTGCAGGTTGATAAAACGGCTATAAGTATTCAAAATTTCCAAGTTCATTTTGCACTATCACTTTGTTTTGTAAGCTGCTTTCTACATAGCCTATTTTTTGTGCTTGTATGTTGAATTTTGCAGCAGTTTCAATTACTGTTTGTGCATCTTTTTCTTCTACATAAATTTCCATTCTGGTGCCACAATTCAGCACTTTAAACATTTCTTTCCAATCGGTTTTGCTTTCTTGCTGTATAAATTTAAAGAGTGGCGGAACAGGCAGCAAATTGTCTTTCACCACAGCTAAACCTTGTGGCAAATAATGCAACACTTTGGTTTGTGAACCTCCGGTGCAATTGATGAGTGCCGCTATTTTTCCGGGCAAATTATTTTTAAGTTGTTTTATTACAGGAGCAAATGTTCTAGTGGGCGAAAGTAGTGCTTCGCCAATGGTAAGTTCCGTTTCCGGTAGTTTGTCTGTAAGTTTTTTTGAACCACAATACACCACACTTTTATTTAAACTCGGGTCGAATGTTTCGGGGAATTTTTCAGCATAAAAACTGCTTAGCACATCGTGGCGGGCGCTGGTTAAACCATTGCTGCTAATGCCGCTGTTGTATTTGTTTTCGTAGCTTGCTTTGCCATACGATGCCAAGCCAACAATAACCAATCCGGGTTTAATGTTGTCGGTTAAAATAAGTTCGCTTTTTGGTAGCCGCGTTGTCATAGAAGCATCAACAGTTATGGTGCGCACCGAATCGCCCAAATCGGCTGTTTCACCACCCATAAAATGAATGTTTATTTGGTGTGCTGCCATGCTTTTACAAAACTCGTTTGAGCCTTGAATAATCTGCGCAATGTCTTCACCGCTAATTAAATTTTTGTTTCGGTTGATGATAGATGTGAAAAGAAAATTATCGGTAGCGCCAACGCAAATTAAATCGTCTAAATTCATCACCAAAGCATCTTGTGCAATGCCTTGCCAAACAGCAGCATTTCCTGTTTCTTTTGCATATAAATAAGCCAAAATAGATTTGGTACCGCTGCCATCGCTGCTCATGGCATTCACATAGTTTTCGTTTCCGGCTAAAAAGTCGGGGAAAACTTTGCAGAATGCTTTTGGATACAAACCGTGATATAAGTTAGAAACCGCGCTGTGTACTTCTTCTTTTCCTGCGCTCACTCCTCTTTGTAAATACTTTTCCATTCGGGCTGCAATTTATACCGTTTTTTATTCAGAACATTATTTGTTGGCAAAACTTTAGCCTGCCCAGTTTTCGCGGTCTAAACTTCTAAACTGAATCGCTTCTGCTATATGCTCCGGCATTATTTCGCTTGAAGCTGCGAGGTCGGCAATGGTGCGCGCCACTTTTAAAATTCTATCGTAAGCACGAGCGCTCAGTTGCAAGCGTTGCATGGCTTTGCTCAGCAGAGTTCTGCTCACATCGCTAATGGTACATATTTCTTGAACTGTTTGTGCTTCCATTTGTGCATTGCAGTAAATGCTTTTGCTTGAAAATCTTTCGCCTTGTAGTGTTCGCGCCTTCAAAACTCTTTCGCGAATAGAAACGCTATTGTCTGTTTTGCGCGAACCGGAAAGTTCGTTGAACGAAACTGGCGTAACTTCTACGTGCAAATCAATTCTATCTAAAAGCGGTCCTGATATTTTATTCAAATATTTTTGAACTACTCCGGGTGCGCACACACATTCTTTTTCGGGGTGATTGTAATAGCCGCAAGGGCAAGGATTCATAGAAGCAATAAGCATGAAACTTGCCGGGTAAGTAACTGAAAAGCGCGAGCGCGAAATAGTAACTTTCCGGTCTTCCATCGGTTGGCGCATCACTTCTAAAACTGTGCGTTTAAATTCCGGCAGTTCATCTAAAAATAAAACACCATTGTGTGCTAAAGAAATTTCACCCGGCTGCGGATTGCTGCCGCCACCAACCAGTGCCACATCGCTCACGGTGTGGTGTGGCGAACGAAACGGACGCTGATAAATTAGCCCTGTATTTTTTGAAAGCCTTCCTGCTACCGAATGTATTTTGGTTGTTTCTAATGCTTCGTTTAAAGTAAGTGGCGGCAAAATAGTTGGCAGTCGTTTTGCGAGCATGGTTTTGCCTGCTCCGGGCGGTCCAATTAAAATTAAATTATGTCCTCCGGCTGCTGCAATTTCCATTGCGCGTTTTATGTTTTCTTGTCCTTTTACATCTGCAAAATCGTAGTCGCTTTTTTGTTGGTTATCTTCAAACTCTGCGCGTGTATCAACGGTAGTTGGTTCTATTGAAATTTCTTTTCGCAAAAAGGAGACTACGTCTTTTATGTTTTCTACACCATACACATTTAAGTTGTTTACTATTGCTGCTTCACGGGCATTTTGTTTGGGCAAAATAAATCCTTTAAAGCCTTCTTTTCTTGCTTGAATGGCTATGGGCAAAGCTCCACGAATTGGCAGAATGCTTCCATCTAAACTTAGTTCGCCCATAATGATAAACTCGTTCAAATTGGTTTCCGGAATTTGTCCGCTCGAAGCCATAATACCAACAGCCATTGGTAAATCATAAGCAGAGCCTTCTTTGCGTACATCAGCAGGTGCTAAGTTGATAACGATTTTTTGGCGCGGCATGTTGTAGCCGTTATGCTTTATGGCTGTTTCCATTCTGTGCCACGATTCTTTTACTGCATTATCGGGTAAGCCAACCATAAAATATCCTATTTGTCCGGTTCCTCCGCTGCTTACTTCTATGGTGATGGTAGCTGCATCAACGCCATAAACCGCACTGCCATACGTTTTTACTAACATGATGATTTTTTAAGTTCTTCAAACCTATTAAAAAGAATTGAGAATTGTTTTTTGGTTTGGATTTTTATGTAAATCCTTTTGTTTTCTACACTTTTCTTGAGAACACTTTTCGCAGCGCTTTATCTAATTCTGCTGTATTTTTTATGCCCAATCGCAAGGTGGTTCCATCTCTTAGATTAAACACTATTCCACTTGTACAACCTGCATTAAAAAACGGATTATCGCCAAATCCAAATCGTGGATATCGTCCTTCAAAACTGCGAATTCTAATGCTTCCGGCAGATTTTACTTCTTTCCAAAATACTGTTTTTACATTGTTGAATGGCGCAGCGAATACTTTTATTTCGCTTGAGCTTACTTCAATCTTTGTTCTAAAAAATATAATTAAAAAAAGTTCCCAAAGCGCAGCAGCACAAAGAAAAAATGAAACACTTCTTAAATAGATGTTTGTAGAAAAATATAAAAATGCTACCGCTGCAAGAACAGCAATTGTCAAATTTATTTTTGGTCGAAGGTTATCTCTATAAAAAACTGTTTCTTCAAAAAGTAGGTTAGCTTTCTGTTCCGTCATTTCTGTTTTAGTCTCTGTATTGTTCTATTATTTGCAGCAAAACCGGGTCGTCTGCAAGCTCTTCAAAAAGGTCGAAAATTACTTGGTGTAAATCGAAATTAAGCATCAATGCTTTTTCTAAAGAGAGTATTGCTTCGTGCTTGTTTCCTGCTTTGTAATAAAGCGCGGCTTTTATGTAAAGAATATCCGCTTCGCCTTCAAATTTTAGCTCTGCTTCTTTTAGCAAAGCAAAAGCTGCTTCGTAGTCTTGCATTTCAAAATATGCGGCTGCAAGATTTATCCAGTGCCCTTTAAATTTTGAATCAGAATCTAATATTTGCTCGAATAGTGCAACGGCTCTATCTAACTCTTCAACCTGCAAATACGCATCTGCCAAGCCAAGCAAATAATCAATGTTTTCTTTATTGAATTTTACTGCTCTTTCATAAGCTGAAATTGCTTGCTGCCAGTTTTCTTCTTTCTTGTAAATTTCTCCCAACAAATAAAATGCTTCGGCATAATGCGGGTCGGCAGCTATTGCTTTGCGCGTATAAAGTCGTGCTTTTGGCGTGTCGTTTAGCTTATCAAAACACTCGCCTGTTTTTAAATATAATTCTTTTTGTGGTTTACTTAGTCGAATGGCTTCCAAATAAAAATCTAATGCCTCTGCATATTCTTCCTTCATAAATTTTACATCGGCAATGCAAATGTATCCGGCATCAAAATCTTCTTTTATAGCAATTACAAATTCAAAAGCATCTTGTGCTTTTTCCCAGTTTTGTTTTCCTGCGAATGCGTGTCCTAAATTAAACCAAGCCAAGTGGCTGTATGGTGTTTTTTCTATCTGTGCGTGATGAAAAATTATACTCTCATCAAACCGCTCTGTAATTTCATACGCATACCAAAGCCTGTTAAGCGCTTCTTCGTTTTGCGGTTCGTTTTTAAGTGCATTCTGCAAAGCAGAAATTACTTCGGAATATTGCTCTTTATCTTCGTGAACATCTGCTTTTTCTAAATAAAGTTCGCAGCGATCTTCGTTTGTTTGAGCCAATTCAAAACCGCGCTCAATTTCTGCCAATGCCGCATCGTGCATGCCTTTAAAGAGTAAAATATCTGCGCGAGTAAGCGGAATACGCACATCGCTTGGGTCAAATGTTTCTGCGTATCCTATAAAATCTAATGCTTCGTCTAAGTGATTTTGCTCCGCAAAAACTTCTGCCTTTTTAATTAAAAATTCTGCGCTAAATGGAAAAAACTCTAAAGCAGAATTTGCTACCGTCATCGCTTTTTTAAACTCATGATTATCTTGATAAAAAACAATTATTTTTTCAAAATCTTCTTCTGAAAAATTTAGTGTTGAATTGGCTTTTACTGCTTCCTCGTATTGTTGAATAAGCTCCATTATTTCACCAAAATCGGGGGAGTTAAAATCGTTTTCTAACATGGTGCAAATTTAGCGCAATTAAAGCATTTTAATTGAGAATAAAACAGAATTGTTTACACCTATCCATGATTGTGGAAATAAAAAAAGGCAGCAAAAATTGCTGCCTTTTCTATTGTGTTTTTTTCTGTTAGAATCTTGGACAGAAAATTGTTTGTGGTTTGCGTTTTTTCCAAGAGCCTGCATAGCTTAATCCTACCTCAAAAGCGCCTTGGCTACGAGAGCCAGCTATCAATTCGCTCACGTTAATATCATAAGCAAATCCTAAGCTAATTCCGTTCCAATCTACTCCGGCTGTAAGCACTACTGCTTCTGCGTTTAATGCTTTTCCTCCTTTCTTGTTTTTCCACAATGCTTTAGTGTCGCCACCTACTGCTCTAAACATTGCACCAAAGCGGAAGTTGTTACCTTCTGGGAAACGATCTTCAAACAAAATTCTCACATCAGCAGCCAAAATTAATTCGTGGCTTTGCCCTTGGTTCATGTATATGAATTTTGGTTGCAAATCGAAGCGACCTTTTAGTGGAAATCTAATTCCGCCATGCGCTACAAACTTCATGTTTAAGCGAACTGTATCAACATTTAAAAACGATACTGATGGTTTATTTAAGTGGAATGCTGAAAAGCCGGCATAAGCATTTAGGCGCTTATTAAAGCGGCCATACCACATTAAACCTGTAGAAATATCCCAAAACAAAAAGTTGTTATCAACCAAATATTCTCCGGCAGGTAAATTTGGGTTGTAAGATGCTCCGTCCCATTGGCTTCCTGTTTTAATTTGGCTGTAATCAATTGTGCGATTGAACACTTCGCTTTGTACACCTAAAGTAAGAAAATGATTTCCTCTTCTATCTAAAGATTTGTGGTAAGCAATTCCTATTCCACCGCTGTTTGTTCCGAATTTTAGTTCTCCGGCTTTGTCTCCGGTGTAAAATGCTCCGAAACCGAAAGCGTCATTTTTCCCAATACCGCGATTGGTTCTAAAATCGAGTGCAAATGAATAGGTTCTGAATAATGGAACTGATTCATTTCGCAAAACTTCATTCCATTGACCTCTAAAAATACCGCTCAAACGGTAGTTTCCATTGAATGCACCAATGAGTGCAGGGTTCAATGTTTGTGGCATAATATAGAACTGCGAAAAGTGTGGATCTTGCGCCAGCACTGCTGCACAGCCTAATGTAAAAACTAAAGAGTGTAAAAATTTCTTAATCATGTTTGCCCTTGATGTGAGTGTACGAAAATAAAAAAACTAAGTTATGTGAAAAATTTTAACGCACTAATGTAATAGTTCCTGTTTTTTCTGCAACTTTTCCGTTCAAATAAATTCCTTTTATGTAGAAAGTAAAAATTCCCGGCTCCTGTTTTACGCCCTTATATGTTCCGTCCCAACCTGTAAATTGGTTGCCTCCGGAGTCAAAAACTTTTTCTCCCCAACGATTAAAAATAGTAACGTACAAAGACTGTAAATCGTATCCATAAACTTCCCACACATCATTTACGCCATCGCCATTTGGTGAAATTAAATTCGGCACAAAGAATTTCTTTCCATCATTTACATACACATTTACTGTTTGCTCCGCAGTGCAATTTTTTAAGTAGGCTAAAGTGAGTGTGTATTCCATATCATTGTATGGTGTAGCTGTTGGCATCACACAGTCGTAGCAGTTTAAACCTATGGTTGGCGACCAATTGTATGATTTAATATCCGACCCTGAATATCCTTGCACAATGGCTTGTAAAACGATGCTGTTGCCTAATTCTATTGTGCTGTCTTGCGGTAATATTTGCAGTTGTGGTAAGTGTGGTTGTGGCACATTTACCATAGTATCGTACATACATCCGTTTACGTCTTTTACATACACTCTGTAATCTGCTGAAATTAAATCTTTAAATATTCCGCTACTTTGGTAATCGGTATTGTTTATTGAATAGGTATATGGAGTATTACTTGGTCCCGGAGTTCCTCCTTTTGCCAACATTCTAAGTTTGCCGTCTGCTAATCCCGGACACGATACTGAGTCAATAATGATATAATCAAAATCTAAATCCGGTGGCGAAGAAAATACTACAGTATCAGATATTGCACAGCCATTTCCATCAGTAATAGTTACGCTATAAATATCGGGACCCAAGTTTGTAAGTGTTGTGCTATTAGTATTTGTAGATACGAAACTGTTTTGCGCCCATAAATATGTATAAGGTAAGGTGCCTCCGTTTCCTTGTACTGTAATGCTTGCGTCATCATATCCTGCACAACTAATTTCTATTCTGTTTAAGAAATGCAATTCTAATCCTGTAGGATCTACAATATCCGCACTGCCTGTTTTTGTGCATTGGTTTGCATCGGTTACAGTTACACTATAACTTCCTTGTGGCAAGCCAATAGCAGTTGTATTTGTTTGTGCCGCTATATCATTCCAAACATACAAATATCCAGGTGTTCCGCCCGTTGCCACCACACTCACTGTTCCATTTGAATCTCCTTTACACAAAGGAGCTTTTGTGGTGAAAGCAAGTTCTATTTCTGTTGGTTGGTTTATGGTGAAATTTTCTACCGCAATACAATTCAAATTATCGGTAACGGTTACTGAATAATTTCCTGCTACTAAAGCTGTAGAATCTGCACTATTGCTGTAATAGAAAGTAAAGCCAGGTGTGCCATTTGTTGGCGAAACTGATACCGAACCATTGTTTACACCAAAGCATGTTGCATCTGCTGTTTGCACACTCACACGAAGTGAATAGTTTGTATCAATAGTAAATGTAGCCGTTGCTGTGCAAAGATTTTTATCTGTAACTGTAACCGAATGATTTCCAAAAGAAAGCCCTGTTTGTGTTTGTGGTCCGGTGTTTCCATCCCAAGAAAAAGTATATGGCGCTAAACCGCCAGTAATATTTCCGGTTGCCGAACCATCGTTGCTGGTTGGGCAATTGGCGTTTGTGGTTGTTATGCTTACCGCAAATACTGCCGGTTCTGTTATTGTAAATGTTGCTGTTGCGGTACAGCCTTTTGCATCGGTAACTGTTACTGTTTGGCTACCGGCTGTTAGGTCTGTTGCCGAAACTGTATTTACTTGTGAAACACTATTGCTCCAAGTGTATGTATATGGCACTGTTCCACCCGTAGCTTGTGCATCTGCCGCACCATCACTGCCACCAAAACAAAACACATTCTTTTGAACATTTGTTGTTACCGAAAGCACTGTTGGTTCTGTTAAGAAATAAGATGCCGTTGCTGTACAATTATTATTATCTGTTACGGTAACTGTATAGTTTCCGCTTGTTATATTTTGAATTGTTTGCTGTGCCACATTGCCGGGTGTCCACAAATAGGTGTAAGCTGGTGTGCCACCATTTACCAATGCGGTTAATGAGCCGTTGTTTCCACCATTACAATTAATAGCAACAGAATCGAATGTGATTAAAATTTGTGTTGGCTCTGTAATGGTTACGCTTTTATTTACCGCAACGCCTGCCGAATCTGTAACGGTAACTGTGTAAACTCCTGCTTTTACTCCGCTTATGGCATTGGTAGTGTCTTTCTGTGGATTGCTGCTCCATTTATATGTATAAGGCAAAATTCCGCCTACGGCAGAAACGCTTGCACCACCTGTTGAGTCGCCAAAGCACATCACGTTTGTTTGTGTAAATGTAAGTATTATAGGAGGAGGATCTTTTACAGAATCACAAGCTGAAGCGGTGCAGCCTTTTACGTCTGTAACCGTTACACAATAATAGTTTTTTGATAAGCCACTTATTGAGTCGGTTTGTGCGCTATTCGTCCATAAAAAAGTATATCCAGGAGTTCCTCCGGCCGGAATAGCTTTTGCCGTGCCATCGCTTCCACCAAAAGATGTGGCATTTGTTGTTACAACGGAAACAGTAATTGCGGGTGGTTCTGTAATGGTTCTTGATCCTGCAATGGTACAGCCGTGCCCATCGGTTACAGTAAGGTTATATGTTCCGCCTGCTAAGCTATTCGGCATTGAAGTGTTGCCCAAACTTGGCGACCAGCCAAATGTGTAGTTTGGTGTTCCGCCAATTACCGTTGCGGTAATATTACCATTTGCTTTTCCTGCGCAAGTAACATCTAAGCTACTGAAATTAAGCTGAAGTTGGGTCGGTTGATTAACGATAATAGTATCTGAGCCTTGGCAATTTTGCGCATTGGTTACGGTAACTGCATACACTCCCGGAGCAAGATTTTGCACTGTGCCTCCAGAAAGAGAATTTGGTGTCCAGCTATAAGTTAAACCTGGCGGATTTCCCGGAACTTGTGCTGATAATGTTCCATCGTTTGCACCGAAGCAAGAAATTGAATCTACCAAAGTTAAATTAACCGGAATACCCGTGCCAACACTCACCGTTACAGAATCTACCAAGGTGCAAGCGCCACCAGTTATTGTTACATAATATTTTGTGGTTGTAGTAGGCGAAACTGTTACCGAATCTTTGCTTCCCGGGTTTACAAAACCTGCTGATGGATTTGCTGCCCAAGCATAAGTATAATTTGGATTAGGAAGTGAAGAAGTAACTTTTGCTTTAATTTTTACCGTAGCATTTGTGGCACAAATAAATGTGTCGTTACTCATTGTTAGTCGAGTTGTGGTGTCCACATTCACAAATACAAAACTATTTCCGGTGCAGCCATTTTGGTTTGTTACTGCTACTGAATAAACTTGTGGTGTTTGCGGATATGCTGTTGTTGTATCTTTGTTAAGCGGATTTGGTGCGTTGGGTGGTGTATTTGGTGTCCACGCAATAGTTGCATTTGATAAATCTCCAACACACATTACAAAGCGCATATTGGGTCTATCTTTATAGCGAGCTGCGTTCACGGTTGGTACGGTTCCGGTTACGCCACATTGGTCGAAGCCGTTGCTTTCCGTAAACCAAATTGAACGATAGTTTGGAAAGTTTCCTGCTGCGCCATCGGTTCTTGTAACATAGTATTTCATGTGCTGACCATTGTTGGTAGTCGTGTTGTGGCATATATCAATCAACAAATTCGATTTTCCGTCCCAATCATAAAAATTATCGAAGTTTATTGTGTTCCAACCTGCAGTTACCGTATAGTTTTTGGGGTTAAACACTGTAACCAAACCGCTACTTGAATAGCCAATTAAACTATCGGCAGAAGTGCAAGCAATTTTAACCGTAAAATTATTTAACTGTGTTCCTGCTGCCAACAAATTGATGGCGATAGATTTTATTTTTCCTCCTCTTCCGCCTGTAGAAGCTAATATTTCACTTGCTTTGTAAAGCATTTGGTGGCGGTTGCTTTTGGTATAATTTCCAAATGGCGAAGGAAGTTGCACCGGAGTGTTTCCCGATTGGGTTGTTTTTGTTCCCACATCGGCTGTAATATCATATCCATCGCATGGTTGAACGGTTAATCCACACGATTGCGGATTGGTGAGAATTACAAGCTGTGCCGGTTGCCCCGGGCACACGGTTGCTTTATCAGATTTTGCTTCAATCACCGGTCCTGTTCCGTTTACGGTTACAGTTACCGAATCAACATTTACACAGCCATTATTTGCTTCAAAAGAAACTTTATATTTTGTTGTAGTAAGCGGGCTTGCCATTGGGTTTAAAATTGAATCGTTTGCAAGTCCGTAAATTGGGTCTTCTAATCCGGTTGCCGGAGTCCATTTTATTTTGTATGGTGCATACTTATTATCAACCGAAGCATTCAATTGTATTTGTCCGTTTTGGCAAATTTGTCCGCCAGTTCCAGCATCGAAAACAAAGGGTGCGGCAACATTCACATAAACAGAATCTGTTCCGCAATCACTTGTAAATTTATACATAGTTGGCACACTTGGCGATGCTGTTGGATTTAAAATAGTTGAGCTGCTTAAACCCGTAGTTGGATTCCATGTAAAGTTTGTTCCGCCACTTGCAGTAAGCTGAACCGGAGTTCCACAATATGTTGGGCTGGCGGTTAATAATTGTACTTTATTAAACACGCAAACATTGTAAACCTTTGCTGCTCTTCCTTTCACAGGGCAGTCATCATTTTCTGCAATCAACAAAAATTGGTGGCAGCCCGTATCTCCCGGAGCGGGCAACCAAGTAACTCTTGCAATAGCAGTATCGTTTGGTGCCGATCCCACATTTACTTGTGTAAAATTTGCCCCCGGCAATGGCGATGGGTTTCCTTGAAGGCTGCTGCTTAACGTTAAGTTTCTTCCGTTAGGATCAATAACTTTTATATCGAAAGAAACCTGAGTGCCGGGACAAACCTGCAAAGTAATGGAGTCTTTTTGATTTCCGTTTACCACGCTTGTAATTGGTTCCGGCTGTGGAATAGAGACATTACAAGTTAAAACATTCACCTGAATATCGCGTATGGTAGAGCCTATTAGCACGCCATTTCTATATTCATCAACCCTAACAGCAAGTACGTCTGCTTCAATAAATCCCGGCATAAAGGTCATTTGTCCGGTTGCAGCATCAATTTTAAATGTTCCCGAAGGGTTTGTTCTTACCGGTTGAGAAACGCTGTATCCTCCATTAAAGCCTATTGGATTATAGCTGTCGCCCAACGGATTTATTAGTGTATAAACCAATGAATCGCCATCGGCATCTAC